>FSTQ01000156.1_pt1 | contig 89152 bp, 74 predicted proteins | sample 1637281 | NCBI WGS metagenome assembly FSTQ01 (sample SAMEA3914818, study PRJEB12502) | metagenome | biome: forest; material: soil | place: Canada | collected 2010-06-26 | depth 0.1 m
CAGCAAGCGGACCCCTTGGCTGAAGGTCCCCTTGCTGACGCGCGGGGCTCTGGTCCGCTTGTTAACACGCGCGGTTCTATTACGTAGAGTCTGCACGAGTTGATCGAGGATCGTGGTCGCTGATTTAGCGCGATCCGGCGGCCTGGGCCGAGGTGGTGAGCGGCGTCGTGTTGATTGGAGAGGCGCCGGAGCTCCGCGTCGGGCTCGAGGTCGCTGCGGGAGAGAGCTTTGCGGTGGCGCTGGTCGTTGAAGGAGGGACGTTGGCTTGGGCGGCCTTCAACGATGGGTTGCTCCACGCTGGAGCCTGGTTTTCCAGGTCCCCTGTCGTCGCGGGCGCGGCGGGAGCGGGCCGTGACCCATCGAGGTAGGTGTACGCGTCCTGGTTCGGGTCGGCGACAGGGAGCGGGCTCGAGCTCGAGAATGCGCTCGCGAGCTTTCCGACGAGCCCGACGATGCCGAAGAGCAGGCCCCAGATGGAGGAGACTTTGGCGGGGCGGGGGCGAGCGGGCGGCGGGTCAGGCAGGTCCAGAAGCGAGGTGCGGGCCGCGGGCGGAGGGGGTGGGGCTCCCGGGAGCTTGTCGGGCGCCGTGCGGTAAGGCGTGGCGCGCGACTCGGCGCGTCGGGGGGTGCGTCGTCGGAACAACCAGTGCCAGAATCGCATGCGCGTCCTCCTCCGTGTTCGACCGCCGGCAACACGCGAGAGGCCAGCAGCTTCCCGGAGGGTGGACGATTGACCTCGGCGGCGCGACCAACGCGCTGCGTGATCCGCCTCGCCGCCTCAGCGCGCCAGGCGATCCGGCTCGAAGGGCTCGTGATCGAGCCAGCGGGGAGCGCCGGTGTCGTCGAGGCGGGTGCGGTAGAGCCTCCGTGCCACGACGCCATGGCGGCTCAGGTCGACCTCCAGGAGACCTCCGACGCGGTGGGGCTCGTCGAAGCCCATGCCCGCGAAGACGAAGTTGCCGAGGCCATAGAAGAGCAGCTTGCCGCGATACCACTCCTCCGGCTGGAGGACGTGGGCGTGGGCTCCGACGACGAGATCGGCGCCGGCGTCGACGAGGGCGTGGCCGAAGGTGCGTTGATGGCCGTCAGGGCTCGTCTGGGCCTCGATGCCCCAGTGATTGAAGACGACGATGAGGTCGACTGTCCCGCGGACGCGGGCGATATCGCGACAGGCCTTCTGGATGTCGACGTCGTAAAAGGCGAAGAAGCCGAGTCGAATACCGTGGATCTCGCGGACGAGGGGCGCCTCGGGGGCGAGGGAGCGGCGGCCGACTCCGATGTGGGGGAGGCCCCGGCGGTCGAGGCGGGCCACCATGTCGTCGAGGGCCTCGGGGCCGTAGTCGAGGACATGGTTGTTGGCGACGCTGACGATGTCGAACCCCGCGCGCTGGACGGCGCCCAGGGCGAGCTCGGGGGCGCGGAAGGGGACAGGCGCTGTGGGCTTGGGCGTGCCGAGCGGCGAGACGACACACTCGAGGTTGCCAATCGCCAGATCGGCGGAGGCGACGCGATCGGTGACGCCGGCGAAGGGATAGCCCGGCTCGACAGCGGCGCTCCCTGCGGCGAGGGCCTCGAGGTTGCGCCCGATGGCGAGGGCCATGGAGAGATCCCCGGCGAAGGCCAGGCGCACCCGCGGGCTATCGGGCGGATCGGCCTCGAGCGGGAGCGGGCCGCTCCGCGCGTAGGTCGCGGCGAGGAGCCCGAGCAGCACCAGCGGCGCGATCACCGCGCGAGCAGACCACGCGCGCCGCGGAGGGGGCTACTTATTGGGGCGCGGGGGGATGATCGGGGTGGGCGCCGCGTTCGAGGGCGGCGCAGCGCTCGCGATCGGAGCGGCGCTGGGCAAGGGCAGGGCGGCGACCGGGGCGCCGCTGGGCAAGGGCAGGGCGGCGCTGGCGGAGGGCGCGGCGCTGGGGGCCGCTGTCACGGTCGGAGCGGGCGCGGTCGGCGGGGTCGGGACGACCGGCGCAGGCAGCGCTGGAGGCGCCTCCCCGGCCCAGCAGTCGGTCTTGGGCGGGGGCGGGACGGCGAAGACGTGCGAGGCCGCGTCGTGCTTCTTGGTGACGAGCTTGTCGGTCTTGTAGATCGCCGCCTCGCCGCAATCGAAGGCCGTCGTGTCCTTGCCGGTGGCGCCGCGCGTCTTCGAGGCGGACGAGATCGGCCGCGGGGCGCGCTCGTTGGAGCACTGCGACCACTCGAGCACGTACTCGGCGTTGTCGTCGGGGAGGAGCGTGTGCGCCGAAGGATCCGCCGGCAGCCGCTTGCCGCTGAGGATCATCTTCATCATCACGTTCTTGCCTTCGAGGATGCGGAGGCGAATCGGGTGGGTGAGCCCGCCGATCATCTTCGAATGAGCCGCCCCGATCTCGATGTCCGGGCAGACGAGCTCGCCCTCGATCGGCGCCGGGATCGGCGGCCCCGCGCAGCCCGTGGCGAGCGCGGCCGACGCGATCAGCGCGACCTGGGCGATCCGTGCGAGCGAGGTGAGCGCGATGCCGGGCTTCGAATCCATAGGCGAAGAGCGCGTAACAAAGCCCTCGGTGGGGCGCAACCTCGGCTCAGGAGATCTTCGTCTTGCCCATCTTCAAGATGCGGTCGAAGTGCTCTTTCGAGACGGGCACGACGCTGAGCCGCGAGCGCTTGAGGAGGGCGATCTCGGCGAGATCCGGGTCGCTGCGGATGTCTTCGAGCGAGACCTGCACCTTGAGCGGGAGCACGGGCGCGAGCTCGACGACGCTCCAGTCTTCGCCTTCGGCGGTGGGATCCGGGTACGCCTCGCGCGTGATCTTGGCGACGCCCGCGACAGCCTTGCCCTCGTTCGAGTGGTAGAAGAGCACGAGGTCGCCCGCCTTCATGGCGCGGAGGTTGTTGCGGGCCTCGAAATTCCGCACGCCGTCCCAGGTCGTCGAGCCGTCGCGGAGCAGCTGCGCGAACGAGTACTTGAACGGCTCGCTCTTCATGAGCCAGTGGCTGCGGGGCATGGTCCTCCACCGGCCGGGACCCATCGGAGCTCCAGCGCGGGTCGGGCCACCGTAGCACCCACCGCGTGGAGCTGTGCGATTTACTAGTCCCGCTCGCCAAAAGTCCGAGCAGACTTTTGGGCCGCTGCGCGGCCGCTGCGCGCGAGCGAAACTAGCCTTGTTTCGATGGGGCTGCGCCCCAAACCCCGCGCCCGCTTCGCGGTCGGACTAGCGCTGCCCTCACTTCGCGAGGGCAGCGCTAGTCCGTGATCACGATCCGCGTCCCGTCCTTCACGAGCCCTGCAATCTCGTCGATCTCATCGTCGTCGAGGGCGACGCAGCCGAAGGTCCAGTCGTGCTCTTTGTGCACGCCGTTCCAGTCCTTGTTGCCGGTGCCGTGGATGCCGATCCCGTCGCCGACGCCGTGTCCTTCGGGCACTTCGCCGCGGCGCTTGAGGTCGGCGTAGCGCGCGCGATCCTCGTCGTTGGGGTAGCTGACGACGAGGAAGTTGTGGAAGAGGCCCTTGATGCGGCCGGTGACGCGGTAGGTGCCCACCGGCGTCACCTTGTCGCCCTCCATGCGCTTCGGGCCTGACCCGCCGCTGCCGATGGCGACGCGGTAGGTCTTCACCTCGCGCCCGCCGGCGAGCAGCTCGAGGCGGTGGTCGCTCTTGTCGATGCGGATCTCGTCGATGGATGCGGGCTTGGCGGCGGCGGCGCGCGAGGATGAGAGGGCGCCGGTGGGGGAGAAGAAGACGGGCAGGGCGAGCAGCGCGGCGAGGAGGATGGGGCGGCGTTTGGACATGCTCGCCGGTCGAGCGACGACGTCGGAGTGTGACCGCGGGGCGAGAGCGAATAGGATCGAAAATTAGTCGGTCACACTTTGCCCGCGGGCGCCGACGGAAGGCCGATGAGCGCGACGATGTCCACCGATCCTCCCGCCCCTGTGAAGACGTTGATCGGTGATCCGGAGCTCCGGCGAGCGCTGACGGAGTTCGTGCGGCGCCGCGTGCCGCCGTCCGACGTGGACGACGTCGTGCAGACGGTGCTGATGGACGCGCTCGCCGCGCCGAACGCGCCGGCCGAGCCGCGCGAGCTGACGCGGTGGATGCTCGGGATCGCGCGGCACAAGGTCGCGGATCTCCATCGCCGCGCCCACCGCGAGCCGCCGGCCGAGCTGCCCGATCTCGAGGCGGCGCCCGCGCCGATCGAGGAGATCGAGATGGCGCGCTGGGCGGAGGAGCAGGCGGGCTCGAGCCGCGACGCCAAGCAGACGCTGACGTGGATGGCGCGCGAGGGCGAGGGCGAGAAGCTCGAGGCCATCGCCAGCGACGAGCAGGTGCCCGCGGCGCGCGTGCGCCAGCGGGTGTCACGGATGCGCCGGTGGATGAAGGAGCGCTGGATCGCCGAGCTGGCCGCGGTGGCGGCGCTGGGGATCGTGGCGGTGGTCGCGTGGTGGATCTTGCAGCGCGGGGATCGCCCCGAAGCCAGGCCGGTGCCGGCGCCGTCCGCGCCGATCGTGCCCGAGCCGCCGAGCTCGATCGAGAGGGCGCGCGCGCTGCGGGCCGACGCGCTGGAGAAGTGCAAGCGCGAGGCGTGGGTGGAATGCCTCGAGGGGCTGAACCAGGCGCGCGGGCTCGACCCGGTCGGCGATCAGGAGCCGGCGATCGGCGCGGCGCGCGCGCAGGCGGCGGAGGGGCTGCGGCGCGACGGCGTCGTGCCGGTGCCCAAGGCGGTGCCGACGGGGGCGATCACGCCCGCGCCCACGGCGACGTTCACGCCGACGGGGAAGCCCGCGCCCAAGCCCACGTCGGCGACGCCGAGCCTGGGCGAGAAGGCCGCTCCGCCGAAGGCGAGCGTCGGGGTGGGCAAGAAGAGCGCGACGCCGTCGGGGATGAGCAAGTCCCCGTCGAGCGTGAGCGAGATCGAGGACCTCAAGAAGTAGCGTGGAGCCCGGCGCTGCAGCTCTTCGTGGCTCCGGCAGAGAGCCACGGAGAGCGCTCTACAGCGCGGCGTTGCGCGGGCGGATGACCTCCACCTTGCCGATCCGGTTCTCGTCCGAGTCGCGCACGATGAAGTGCAGGCCGAACTTGCTCACCGCGGTGCCGACCTCGGGGATCTTGCCGACGTGGTGGGTGAGCATGCCGCCGAGGGACTCGGCGCCGTCGTCGGTGGTGATGGTGCCGCCCAGGTAGTTGCAGATCTCGCGCATGGAGACGGCGGCGTCGGCGACGAGGCGGCCGTCGCCGAGGTCCTCGATGCCGTTGTCGTCGGTCTCGTCGTGCTCGTCGCGGATGTCGCCGACGATCTCTTCGAGCACGTCTTCCAGGGTCACGATGCCGGAGATGCCGCCGAACTCGTCGACGACGATCGCCAGGTGCTGGCGGCGGCCGCGCATCTCCTTCAGCAGCGTGGAGAGGGGCTGGGACTCGGCGACGAAGTTGGCGGGCTGGCGGATGATCTCGCGCAGCGTCGTCTGCTTGTGGTCGTCGTCTTCGAGGAGCTTGAAGAGGTCCTTGGCGTAGAGCAGGCCGACGACGTTGTCGATCTGCTCGCGGTAGACCGGGTAGCGGGAGTGGCCGCTGTTGGAGACGAAGGCCAGCGCGTCGTCGAGGGACATGCTCACGTCGACGGCCTCGACCTTGTTGCGCGGGATCATGACGTCGCGCGCGGTGCGGTCGGCGAACTCGAGCACGTTGCGGATCATCTCGGCGGGCTCGCGGCCGAAGAGGCCGGTGCGCTCGCCCTCTTCGACGAGGGCCTCGACCTCGGCCTCGGTGACGCGGGGATCGACGGGCTGCTCGCCCTCTTTCTTGCGGCTGAGGCGCTCGCCCAGCCACCCGAGCGGGCCGGCGAGCGGGAGCACGGCGATCTCCAGCGGGAGGAGGATGCGGGCGGCGCGCGGGGCGACGTGGTCGGCGTATTTGCGCGCCAGCGAGGTGACGATCTCGAAGACCGAGGCGGTGAGCAGGACGGTCGTCGCCAGGGCGAGGTACGGGCGCCCCGGGTAGGGCTCGAAGACGGCGAAGAAGCAGGTCGCGGTGAAGGCCGTCGAGGCGATCCGGCCGACGAGGTAGCGCGACCGGATCCTGGCCTCGTGGGCCTGGATGCGCTCGAAGGCCTTGCGACGCGTGCCTGTCGCCTGCTCGATGAGGGCGTTGAGGTGCGTCGGGCTGAGGCTGGTGACGGCGGTGTCCGCGCCGGCGAAGAGGGCGCCGATGATGATCGAAGCGCTCGCCCCCAGGAGAGCTTGCCAGGGGATCTCCGGGAGAGTCAAACCGAGCTCCTTCGAGGAAGACCGTACAGGAGCCGACAGGTCGCGCGCAACCCGTGGGCGGCGCGGGTACTTGGGAGCGGGGTGGCGTCAGGCATCGGGGCGAGCAGGTTCGAGAGGGTGAGAGAGGTATGCGGGATCGCAGCCTCCGGGGAGCATAGCCCAGCGCGGCGGTAAGCGAAGCCCTCTAGCTAGGAGCGAAAGCCGCGGTGAGAGGTGAACTCGGTCGCCTGGCGTGTGCCCACGGCGATGAGCCGGCCGGCCGCGTCGAGCCAGGCCGAGGCCTCCCCGATCGGAGGGAGAAGCACGAAATCGGCTTCGCTCAGCGCCTTGCCGTGGTGCGCGCGGATCGCGCCCTCGCCGGTGAGGCGGCCCTCGGGGAGGGCCTCGATCGCGGCCGTGGGGACGGGGACGAGATCGCTCGCCTGGACGGCGTCGAGCGGCACGGCTCGCTCGAGCGTGAAGGGCCCGCTCGCGGTGCGGCGCAGCCCGCCGAGGTGGGCGGGGAGCTCGAGGCGCGCGCCGAGATCGCGGGCGAAGGAGCGCACGTAGTAGCCCTTGCTCACGTGGAGATCGACGTCGAGGAAGGGCGCGTCGCCCGCGGGATCCGCGCCCGCGGCGGTGACGGCGAGGAGCGTGACCTCGCGCTCGGGGAGCTCCACCTCTTCGCCGTGGCGGGCCCGGTCGTAGCTGCGGCGGCCGTCGATCTTGATCGCCGAGTACGCCGGCGGGATCTGCGCCGCGCGCGCGAGCTCGCCGGCGAAGGCCTGCGCGAGGCGCGGGCCGGGCGCCTCGCCGCGGCTGATCGCGGCGAGCTCGCCCCGGAGCCACTCCGGGATCGCGGCGCGGGCGGTCTCGGTGCCCTCGCGATCGAGGGTGTCGGTGGCGAGGCCGAAGGTGACGCGGGCGCGGTAGCGCTTCTCGTGCGCGGTGAGGTACGGGCCGAGCTTGGTGCCCTCGCCGACGAGGAGCACGAGGACGCCCGAGGCCATCGGATCGAGGGTGCCGGCGTGGCCGACGCGCCTCGTGCCGAGCTTGCGGCGGGCCTTGCCGACGACGTCGTGGCTGGTGGGACCGACCAGCTTGTCGACGACGAGGACGCCGCTCGGCCCCGGTGCTTCCGCCCCTTTGCTCACCCGAACCAGACCGATTTGCGCGCCGAGACCGCCCGGTCGAGCATGCCCTGGATCGTGGTGCGGACGCGCTCGGCCAGGCGCCGGACGAGGATGTCGTCGTCGGCGGCCTCGGGCCCGTAGCCGTCGAAGTCGAGCGGCTCGCCGAAGACGACGCGCCACTTGGTCGGCGCCGGGAGGAGCCCGAGCGGCCCGAGCGCGGGGAACGTCGGGGTGATCGGCAGGTAGGGGATCCCCAGCGTCTTGGCCATGTACTCGATGCGGTAGAGCATGGGGTTGGCCTCCTCGGCGCCGACGATGGCGCAGGGGACGATCGGCGTCTGGGTGCGCAGGCAGAGGCGAATGAAGCCGCCGCGGCCGAACCGCTGCAGGCGGTAGCGATCCTTGTAGAGCTTGCCGATCCCCTTGGCGCCCTCGGGGAAGACGGCGACGAGGCGCTCCTCGGCGAGGAGCCGCTCGGCGTTCTCCTGGCAGGCGCGCACGGCGCCGAGCCGGTTCATCGCCGAGCCGATGAAGGGCAGGTAGTAGACGAAATCCTCGGCGAGCCAGCGGAGCTCGCGGGCCTGGGCGTGCTCGCGGCGGAGCACGGTGCGCAGCATGATGCCGTCGTAGGGCAGCGGCCCGCCCGAGTGGTTGGAGACGATGAGGCAGCGCCCCGCGTCGGGGATGCTCGACGTGCCCTCGACGTCGACGCGGAAGTAGGTCTTGAAGAGGAAATCGAAGAAGGGGATGAACTTCGCTTCGTAGGCCGGATCGTGGCCGAACTCGTCGACGTCCTCCGAGCGCTTGCGCAGGCTCTGGCGGCCCCACTGGCGCTGGTAGAAGTCGCTCGAGAGCACCTCGCGCGCGGTGGCGCCCGGGCTCGAGTGGAGCGGCTCCGGGATGGGCGGCGAGGCGGGCCGCGGGGTGCTGAGGGGATCGTCGTCGGGGCCTTCGGGCGGCACCGCGGAGGGGGACGCCTTCTTGCGCTCGATCATGTCGTCGAGGCGCGCCTCGAGATCCTTGATCTGCTGCTCGAGGTGCTCGACCGACGCCGCGCCGGGCGCCGGGGCGCGGGCCTCCGAGGGGATCTCGGGGGGCGCCGAGAGCGGCTCGGCGAAGGCGTACTCGGTGGGCCCGATCGGGGCGATGTCGGCCTGCGTCTCGTCGCCGACGTCGTCGCCCGACGCCAGCGCATCGGCGCTCGCGAACGAGCTGTCCGGCAGGCGCGAGGGAGGCGGGATCGCGGGGTAGACGTCGGGCCCGACGATGGCGTCGCCGTCGAGCTCGTGGCGCACGCTCGAGATGGGCGCCTCGGACACGGGCGCCTCTTCGGCCTCCGGAGCTTCGGTGGCGGGCGCGGCTGCCGCGGATTCCACGGTGGTCATCTCGGCCTCCGCGGGCTCCTCGGCGGCGGCGGGCGCGGCCGCCGCAGGTTCCACGGCGGGCGCGGGCGTTTCGGTGGCAGGGGCGGCTGCCGCGGATTCCACGGCGGGGGTGGGCTCGGGTTTGGCGAGGCTCATCCGGGTGATCTCTTCCTGCTGGCTGGGAGCGCGCGGGGGCGCCGGCGGCGTCGGCGCGCCGCGGCGCAGATCCGCGATCCACGCTGAAGGAGGCTGCTTGCCCTTCTTGTGCTTGCTCTTCTTGCTCATCGTCGCCCGGCCTTCACGTCGCGGTTTCCTGGAGCAGCCGCACGTCGCGCAGGCGCTGCGCGCTCACGAAGTCGAGCAGGGCCTCGCGCGTGGTGTATGCCGGGCGGAAGCCCATCACGCGCGCGGCCTTCTCGCCGTCGGCGATGCTGAGGTAGCGGAGGTAACGGAGGAAGCTCGCCGGCGCGTAGGCCGCCTGGGCCGCCCAGCTCGCGGCGATCAGCGTCTCGGCGATGGGGTGGAAGATCGGCAGCGCGGTGCGGCCGGCGATCTTGACGGCCTTGGAGACCGGCAGCACCCCCTCGCCGACGATGTTGAAGGCGCCCGGGAAATCGCGATCGATCGCCAGCTTGAAGGCCGCGATGGCGTCCACCTCGTGGACGAACTGCCAGAGTGGGTCGAAGCCGAGCAGCGTGATCACGATGCGCTCGGCGAGGTAACGGGTGATGTAGTTGCTCACCGTCGGGCCGACGATCGGCGCGGTGCGGAGGATGGTCACCACGGTGCCCTTGGCCTTGGCGGCGAAGTTCGCGACCTCGCGCTCGGCGGCCATCTTGTCGGCGAAGAAGGGCTCGTCGCTGTCGGCGCGGAGCGGGTGGCGCTCGCTCAGGAAGTTGGGGTTGGTGGGGTGCGCGCCGTAGAGGATCGTCTGGCTCCAGAGGATCAGCTTCTGCAGATCGACCTGCCGCGCGGCGTTGAGGACGTGCATCGTGCCCACCGACTCGAGCTCGTGCGCCCAGGCGGTGGCGTGCGTCGGCGAGGAGAGGAAGGCGAGGTGGAGCAGGGTGTCCACGCCCTCGGCCTGGAGGATCTCGGCGACGCGCTCTTCCGAGGCGGGGGCGGTGAGATCCACCGGGTACATGCGCGTCTTGGGGCCGCTCGTCTCGGGCGCTTTGATGTCGATGGCGACGATGCGCTCGGTGCGCGGATCCTCTTCGAGGACCCCCACCAGGTTCTTCCCGAGGAACGACGACGCGCCGGTGAGGGCGACGACGCGGCCACGCGGGCGAGCGGGGCGGGGACCGAGGGGTGCGCCCCCGCCGCTTCGGCTGGACTCGGGAGATCGGGGCTTTGCGTGCGCCATGCGGGGCGGCGACACTAGCCGCTCGCCACGCCCTTGCAAACAGGATCGATCCGGCGCGTCACGGGGCCGCGCAGCGGAGGCGCATCCATGTCACCCGGGCCTCGTTGTGGACCCAGAGATCGACGTCGGCGCCCGCGGCCGCTGTCGCGTAGCTCTGCGCGTCGCCGACGGCCATCGGGGGGCCCACGGGGGCGCCGTCGGCGTCGAGGACCACGGCGTAGAGCACGCGCCTCGGGCGGTTGCAGCCGAGCGGCGCGATCCAGGTGGCGAGGGCGCCCTTCGCCAGGCGGCGCAGCGATCCGCCCAGCGGGGGCGCGGGCGTCTTCAGCTCCACGCTGGGGAGCCCGGTGCGCTCGAAGCGGATCGAGGGGCCGCCCTCGACGCCCTGCTTCACGCAGCCGTTGTCGTCGAGCGGCGTCCCGTAGGTCATGGCCACGGCGCGCGCGGGGAGATCGACGACGTCGATGAGGCCGTGGTGCGCGGGGAGCCGCCCGCGCTCCCGTGTGGCCCCGCCCTCGAGGCGATCGAGGATGATCTCGCCGCGATCGATCAGCGCCGCGGTGATCGCGAGGCCGCCGCCGGGCTCGGCCTCGACCGAGGCCAGGCCAAAGGGGCGCGCCTCGCTCTCGGCCTCGGTCTTGGCGATCTCGGTCTGTTGCCACTGGCTCCCGGGATCGGCGGCGCTGCCCGTCCAGATCAGCGCGCCGAGGGGGGCGACGCGGCCGATGCGGCTCGTGAGCAGCGCGCAGCGATCACCGGCGCAGGCGAGGTCCACCGCCTCGAAGGCGTCGCCTTCGCCGAGCAGATCGACGGCGCCGTCGCGAAAGAGGCCGACCCGCGTCGCGCCGCCGGAGCCGTCGCGATCGAAGGCGCCGATCCACAGGCCGGCCGCGGTGTGGCCGAGCCGGGGCGCGGAGGAGGGGACGAGCCAGGGGATCGGCCTGGGGTTGAGCGTCGCGCCGGCCGGATCGAGGACGAGCGCGGCGGCTCCGGTGAGGCGCGGCGGGGCGTCGGCGCCGTCGGCGATCACGAGCTGCCCCAGGGTGTGCGGCTCGGCGACGAAGCGCGTCGTCATGGCCACGTCGGCGCGCACCGAGGGCGCCCGCGCGGAGCAGCTCTCCGGCGTGGCGACGTCGAAGTCCTTGCGGACCGGGGCGAACGTCCAGGCGGCCGGGGGCGGGAGCGGCGTGACGACGAGCGGGGCAGCGCCGCCGTCCACGCCGGCGTCGGCGGCGCGCGAGGGCGAGCAGCGGCTGCACCCCGCGAGCCCCAGGAGAAGAAACCACGCCGCTCGGGCCCGGAAGCGCACGTCGCGCACCGTACTCCATCCGCTTGCGCTATCACCCCCCTTCTCGCCGCTGATGCTCCTCTTCGACACTCTCTCGCTCCTCCTCGGCTTCGTCGCGGTCGTCGCGGTCGGCCACGCGCTCCGCGCCACCGGGCGCCTCCCGGCCTCGGCGGCGCACACGCTCAACACGGTCGTCACCGACGTGTCGATGCCGGCGCTGATCCTGGCGACGCTGGGCGCGCGCGCGGTCCCGGCGGCGGCCCCCCGCGCGGTGGTCGCGGCCACGCTGGGGCTCGGCGCCGCGCTCGTCCTCGGCACGATCGCCGCGCGCGCCCTCGGCCTCGGCCGCCCGGCGCAGGGCGCGGTCGCGCTGACGGCGGGGTTCTCCAACACCGGGTTCCTCGGCATCCCGCTGATGCTCGGCCTCTACCCGGCCGCGACCGAGGCGGGCGCGACGGCGGTGCTGATCGACGCCTTCGTGACGACGCTGTGGCTCTACACCGCGGGCGTGTACTGGGCGCGGCGCCAGGGCGAGGGCGGGGAGAGCGCGCCCCCGCTCCTTCGCCTCCTCGCCACGCCGGCCTCGATCTCCGTCGTCGTCGGCCTGGCGATGAGCCTCCTCGGGCTGCACTTGCCGCCGCCGGTCGCGCGCCTCGCCGCGCTCCTCGGCGCCGCCACGGTCCCGCTGGTCTTCCTCGCGCTCGGCCTTCGCCTCGACTGGAAGGACGTGCGCGGGCGCCTCCGCCCCATCCTCGCGGCCTCGGTGATCCGCCTCGGGATCGCGCCGGCCGTAGCCTTCGGCGCGGCGCTGACGCTGGGCCTGCGCGGCCCAGTGCGCGACGCCGCCGTCCTCGAGGCGGCGATGCCGAGCTCGATGATGGCCGCCGTCGTCGCCGATCGCTACGGGTGCGACGGCCCGCTCGGCACGGCCGCGGTCGTCCTGACGACGCTCCTCGGGGTGGTCTCGATCCCGCTCTGGGTCGCCTTTCTCCATGCGGTGGGCCCCTGAGGTCGGGCCCTCGATCCGTTGAAGGGCTTGCCGGTTCGACGCGGCTGGGATAGCGAAATCGGAGAGCGCCTCCGGGGCCGCTCGCCGCGCGGTCGGCTCTCACCGCATTGCCGAACGAGGAGAATGGGACGCATGAGAACGGTCTTCGCGATTTCGCTGCTGGCCCTGAGCGTCGCGGCGGTGGGCTGCAAAAAAGGCAGCGCGACCGTGCCCCACCCGAGCTTCCCCGGCACCCCCGACGGCGCCAAGGCGCTGCTCGGCGAGTACCTGAAGCCGGGCGCCGACGTGACCACCCTGATCAAGGGCCTGCGCCCCGACCCCGAGGACTACGCGGTCGTCTTCACCGGCGACGTCGCGAAGAAGGTCCAGGCCGTGGAAGACACCATGTGGAACAGCGGCCAGGCCAACCTCAAGGCCGCTCACGCGACCCAGACCGAGCTGCTCTTGCTCAGCGCCACCACCGACGAGCTCAAGGCCGGCTCCCCCAACTGCCCGGGCGGCTACAAGGAGGCCGCGGCGCAGATGAAGAGCGGCCTCACGGTCTATTGCTTCAAGTTCGTGGAGCCGGGGAGCAAGACGGGGACGGCCTTTGACGGGCTGATCTTCGTGAACGGGCACTGGGCGTTGTTCTCGAAGCCCTGGCGCGCGCTCAAGTAGGCTGTGACCGAGAGCGTATCGAGCACGCTCTCAATCGCAGCGAGAAGGTGCCCTGGCGCAGGGCGGGCCTCCACAGCCCGCCCTGGCTCACGCTTCAAAGCTTCGAGGGCCAGAGCCTCGATGTGTGCAGGACACGAAGGATCTGCACCTGGCTTTGCGTGATATCGAGTCGATAAGCGACGATGTAGCGTGACCCATCGATGATGAGCTCACGTGTCCCGGGCCTCCGCCCTTTCCGCCCCAGCTCCGGCTGCTCGCGCAAGAGCTCAATCCGCTCGAAGATCCTCGACGCGACGTCCACGGCGGCTCTGGGGTTCTCCTCGCCGACATGCTCGACAATCCTGTCGAGATCGAGCCTGGCAAGCCGCGTGAGCGCGAGCGCAACCCTCATCGTTTGGACGTCCGGGCCGAGAGCTTGGCCAGGACATCGGCTTTGACGTCGTCGTAATCGAGGAGCTGGCCCGCGTCGGCCTCCTCGATCCCGGCGTCGATGGCCGCGAGATCGCGCTCGTTCTCGTCGAGGAACTGCCGCACCACGGCGGCGACGATCTCCGAGGCGCTCCGGCCGGCCGCTTCGGCGATCTTCTCCAGGCGCGCGCGGAGCTGGGGATCGAGGATCAGCAGCGGATCGAGGCCCGTCGGTGCGTGCGCGCTCATGGAGGCCAGGCTACCACGAAGCGTCGCCGCCGGCGATCGAGGAAAACCTGGCCGCTCTGCGGTGCTACCTTCGGCCGCCATGTACATCGTCGCCATCGCCGAGCTCGCCACGACCCTCGAAGCGGAGGCTGCAGCGCTGGCGGCCGATCTCGGCACGACTGCCTACGAAGAGCGGCTTCACCTGCTCACCGGCTTGCCCTCGGTGGTGCTGACCACGGTGGATCGCGGCGAGGCTCTCGCGCTCCTCGCCAAGCTGCGGGCTCGCAAGCATGGAGCGATGGCCTGTGATGCCTCGGCGGTGGTCGGGCACGAGGCGATGACTCCGATGCGGGGGTTCGTCCTCGAGCCGGACGCGGTGGTCGCGGGGGAAGAGCGGTTGCCTTACAGCGAGATCACAGCCCTGCTCCGGGCGATGCACCGCTCGCAGACCGAGTCGCGGGGGGAGACGAAGTCCAGGCAGTTCAGCGCGGGGAAGGCGCTGCTCACCGGGGGATTGGCCCTCACGAAGACGGTGACGCGCGAAGAGAAGAGCGTGGTCTCGGCGAGCGAGCAGGTGCTCTATGTCTTTCGCGCGGGCGGGGAGACACCGTGGCTGCTCCGCGAGCGAGGGACCTCGTATGCTGGGCTCGGAGCGGGGCTTTCGGCGTCGAGCATGCAGAATTTCCTGACGACGGTGGCTCGGCTGCGGGAGCGGGCGCCAACGGCCCTTTATGACGAGCGGCTCCTCAACCCGCGCAACGCTGTCCAGCGACTGACACGCTCCGGCTCGGCGAGCGCGTCGACGCTCCAGACCTCCTCGGCCGGTGGGGTGGATTTGCTCGCTCACCTGATCGCGCTCTGGAACGCGCGGAGCCGTCGTATCGACGAGCTCACGTGAGCTGAGCGCTCCGAGGGGATTGCGTTCGATAGGCTGACAGCCACTCTCTTCGCTCAGCCGCCGAGCTCCGCGAACAGGAACGCCATCAGATCGGCGAGCTCGGCCTCGCGCTGGGCTCGCTGCGGGCCGCTCGGCTCGGTCGCGCGCAGGAGGATGGGCCGCTTGCTCGTGGTCGCGGCGCGGAGGCGCGCGGTGAGCTTGGCGGGCTGCCAGGGCTCGACCGGGGGGAGCGTCGACAGGCCGCCCGGGGCGAGGTCGGAGCGTGGATCGGCGAGGCCGGTCGTCAGCAGCAGGGCGGGGTAGCGCGTCTTCGGCGGGACGTGCTGCGTGGCGTCCATGGCCAGGAGCGCGCGGAAGCCGGCCTCGGTGGCGAGCGAGCCGAGCTCGGGGGCCGCGAGCGCGGTGCTGTCGGCGACCTCGATGCGGAGCGGGTTGGTGATGCCGCCGAGGATCAGCGCCGCGCCGAAGAGCTCCGGCCGGCGCGCGATCGCCGCGCTCAGGGGGATGGCGCCCGCGCCCCAGGCTTCGCCGCCGAGGCGCGCGGCTCGGGTGAAGCGCTCGCGCACGAGGTAGTCGGCGCAGGCGAGGAGATCGTCGGCGCTGCGGGGCTTCTGCTGCTGCGTCGCGGCCTCGTGCCAGGCGGCGCCGCCCTCGCCGCCGCCGCGCGCGTGGCAGACGGCGTAGACGCCGCCGCGCTCCAGCCAGGCCAGCCGCTCGGGGGAGAAGCCGGGCTCGATCGAGGTCCCGAAGGCGCCGTAGACGCCGAGCCACGCGGGGTGGGAGCCGTCGCGGGCGAGATCCCTGCGGTGGAGAATGGAGATGGGCACGGGCGTGCCGTCGGCGCTCGTCGCGACAGCGCGGACCGCGGTGATCGAGGCGAAGTCGACCAGCGACGGCGGCACGATCCCGGTGTCGCGCGCCTGCGCCGCTTGCGGATCCCACGCGTACCAGCGCGGCGAGGTCGTCCACCCGTCGAGCTGGAAGAGCGCGCCGTCGGCGAGCGGCTGGGTGTAGAGCATGCTGATCGTGCCCTCGGCGGGGAGCGCCACGGTCTCCAGGGGGCCCTTGCCCTTGCCCTTGCCCTTCTTCCACGCGACGCGGAGCAGCCGGCTCGCTCCGTCCTCCACGGCGCGCGCGTAGAGGCCGTCGCGCGCGGCGCCGAGGGCGGTGAGCACGCGCTCGCTCTCGGCGATCATCGTCGAGGCGCGGGCGAGATCGGGGTAGCTGAGGCTGGTCCGCAGCACCTTGCCCCGGGGCGCGCCGCGGCGGCTGAGCAGGAAGAGGTCGTCGCCGTGGACGTCGAAGGCGAGGATCGCGTCGTCCGCGGCGGTGAGCTTGCGCCAGGGCGTGTCCTTGCCGGCGAGGGCGCTCCGCGGCGCGGCGTAGAGGGTGAGCTCGGGGGCGACGCCGCGGTGGGCCGCCGCGAAGACATAGCGGCTCCCGGGCGGCGCGACGCCGAAGCTGACCTGATCCTCGTCGAGCGGGATCTCCGGCGTGACGCCCGCGCCGAAGACGGCGGCGTCGCGCTCGGGGCTCACGCCGAGGCGGTGGACGTGGACGCGCCCGCCGAGCGGGCGAGGCCGGCCCTTCGTGATGGACTTCGATAAGCGCGTATAGAAGAATGATCGTCCGTCCGGCAGCCAGGAGACGCCGCCGGGTTGCACGCGATCGAGGGTGTCGCCGAGGGCGCGCCCTGTCCCGGTCTCCACCACGCGGAGCACGCCGGCCATGGACACGTAGGCGACGAGGCGGCCGTCGATCGACGGCGTGAAGGCCTCGATCGCGGCCTCGGCGCCGTGCTCGGGATCGACGAGGAGGCGCTCGGGGCCGCCGATCCCGTCGCGCACGTAGAGGCAGCGCGCCTCTTTTCCCGGCTCGGCGACGAGGTAGAAGTACTTGCCGCCCCAGGCCTCGGCGTCCCACGCCCGGCTGCCGGCGTGATCGAGCTCCTGGATGCGGGTGAGCAGCGCGGCGCGCCCGGGGAGCGCCTCGAGCGCGCGGCGCGCATGAGCGTCCTCGGTCGCCAGCCAGGCCGCGAGCTCGCGCGAGCCCGGCGCCTCCATCCAGCGGTAGGGATCGACGACGGTGGTGCCGAAGTACGTGTCGCGCACCTCGCGCACAGGCGCGGCGTGAGGCTCGAGGCTGGGCGCAGCGCTCGCGGCGGGGCGGGGGACGGCGGCGCTGGCCAGCGCGGCGGCGGCCGCCGGCGCGGCGATCGGCGCCGCAGGCGAGCAGGCGGCGAGGAGCGCGAGCGCGGCGATCGAGAGCGGCGCGCGGGAGGCCATGGACCGGCGGTAGCGCGCCTCGCGCGGGGAGGGAAGTCAGGGAGCGAGGGCGCCGACGGGAGGCCGAGGCTCGTCGTGCGCAGGCGCAGGAGCCGCGCGTCGCAGCAGGATCGCCGCGAGCACGGCGACGGCGATCACCGCGATCACCACGAGGGCCGGCGAGCGTCGCGTCACGGCCGGCGTGGTCGTCACGTTGTCCCGGCGCGCCGGCGTGGCGAGGATCGGCGCCGGCGACGGATCGGAGCGCGGCCGATCGATCGCCGGGATCGGCGCGGTCATCGTCGGCTCGTCCGCTCCCGAGAGCGACTCGCCCTCGAGCAGCTCCATCACCAGGAAGGGATCGCCGAACGTCGTCTCGCCGAAGTCGAAGACGCGCACGATCGACGGGTGCTCGATCGCGCTCGCAGCGCAGGCCTCGACGTGGAGCCGAGCGATGGCCTCGGGCGACTCGCGATCGCGGCGGATGAGCTTCACCGCGACGTCGCGCCCGACCGTGAGGCTGTGGGCGCGCCACACCGTCGCCATCCCGCCCTCGCCGATGCGGCTCAGCAGCCGGTAGCGACCGTTGAGCAGATCGCCGGCAGCGTACGCAGGCAGCGCCGGATCGCCTGCTGCCGGTTCAGCCAGAGGGAGCGCGTGGGCCATGCTGGTCCGGCGTATCATCCGCGCGGCGCGCGCCAAGCCGTCTCGTGCGTGGCGCCGCGAATCCTTCGAGCAGCCTTGCTTCAGCTTTCCAGGTCGCTCCCGGTCGGCCGCGAGGGATCGCTTTCGATCCAGCCTCGATCGCGCCGCGCCCCCGCGCTCTCGAGCTCTCAGGGCTCAGCGCACTTGTTGACCTGCTCGATCGATTTCGCCCCGAGCAGACAGGTGATCTCTTTCGGATCGGCGCGCCGCCCCAGCAGCTCTTTCTTGCACTCGGTCGACCAGTCGGCGACGAGCTTGTCGCCCTCGCTCTTGATCACGTTGCGCGCCTTCTCGCTGTCGGCGCCGTCGGTCGACGCGGCCTTGGCGGACTCGGTCTGCCAGACCTGGAGCATGTTCTCCCCGACCTTGCGGCAGTCTTCGTCGGTCACGGTCTTGCCGCAGCCGGCCGTCGAGGCGGCGAGGAGGAAGAGCGCCGTTCGCATCATCGCCTGGAAATGAACCACAGATCGTCGAGAGCCGGGGGCGCTAGTTGAGGAAGCGTTTGTCTTTGGGCGGCGAGTCTCCGCCGCCGTGGATGACCCGCAGGGGCGGCCCCGCGGCGCGGCGGCGCGCGGCGGCCTGGCTGGTGCGCAGCGCTTCGGTCTCGCGCTGAAGGCGACGCAGGCGAAGCTGAAGGACGAAGCGGCGAAGCGGCGAGACGTCCCCGAAGAGCCAGCCGGCGAGCATCCCGCCGAACGGCGTGACCAGCCCTTCGCTCGGGGCCTTCATCGCGAAGACGTTGAACACGCTCACCACGAAGATGAACACCAGCAGCATCGTCCCCGACACCGGGAACACGAAGAAGAGCCGCACCGTCGAGCTGCGGTTGTTGAGCGCCCACGCCACCGCGAGGGCCTCGGTCATCCCGAGCGAGCCGAACCAGGTCGGGGTCGCGAGCTGCGGAATGAGCGCGCCCACGGCGATCTGAACGAGGAAGGCGAAGGCCGCCGAGCCGAAGAGGAACGCCAGGATCTTCTTCGGACCCCAGCGATCCTCGAGCGTGGCGCCGAAGAAATAGAGCGTGAACAGCGGCATCAGCAGCGTCAACGGCTCGTGGATCTCGGGGACCAGGGTCGCCGTGAGGAGCACCCAGATGTGCCCGTGCAACAACGCGGATCCGCTGCCGATGAAGGGCGCGAGCACCGTGTGGCCCGCGTGTCCCCAGTTGATCCCCACCGCGAACATCACCCAGATCGCGACGAGCGCGAACATCATCCCGAGGACGGCCTTCCTCGGCCTGGGCATACCGAAGCTCATCTCGGAGTCTCGCATCGTCCCCCTGAGCTACCAGCCCCGGTCGCGCCGAGCAACCGGCGCCGCGCTCAGAAGAAGTTGCCGATCGTGAATTCGAAGACGCTCGCCTGTTCGTACTGGAGCGGCTTGAAGGGGAAGCCCCACTCGAAGCGCAGCGGGCCGAGGGGGGAGAACCAGCGGATGCCGAAGCCCCACGAGGTGCGCACGTCGAAGAGGCTGCCCGGCGTGAAGCACGGGTTCGTCGCCGAGTTGGGCGAGGCCGGGGCGGCCTTGCAGTAGGCCGTCTCCAGGTTCCACGAGTTGCCGAGGTCGGTGAACACCACGCCGCGGATCTGCACGGCGTCGATGATCGGGAACTCGAACTCGAGGTTCTGGTAGTACATGAGGTTGCCGCCGATGACGGCGCCGTTGGGGATCGGCGCGGCGTTCTCGTCGAGGCTCGACTTGAGCGGGAGGCGCGGGCCGATGCTGCGCAGCGGGAAGCCGCGGAGGTCGAGGATGCCGCCGAGGAAGAAGCGCGCGAAGATCGGCACGCCGCCGGCGCTCGGGCTCGTCACCATGCCGGCCTCGGTGTTGAGCTTGAGCACCACCGAGTTGTCGCTGGTGATCGGGTAGTAGAAGCGGCCGGTGGCGCGGTAGCGGATGAACTCGTTGTGGCTGCCGAAGGCCGCCGAGGCGAGCTCGGCCGAGCCCTGCAGGTAGACGCCCGCCGACGGGAAGAGCTGGTTGTTGCGGGTGTCGTACGTCAGCGTCGGGCGGATGCTGGAGGTGATCCCGTCGTTGAACAGGTTGGCCAGCGGCAGGCGCTGGAAGACCGAGACCGCCGTCGCGGTGCCGAGGAACGTCGACGTCGTCGAGGTCGAGATCTTGTCCGACGACAGGGTGTACGCGAGCGACGCGCGCAGCTGCGGCTGGATGATCGGGTAGCCGACGGTGATCGATCCGCCCGCCGACGTCTGCGAGAACTGGTCGTAGATGCGGAGCTGATCGAAGACGTTGATCGACGCCGAGAAGCGCGTGTCGAGGAAGTACGGCTCGAAGAAGCGGACGTCGACGAGCTGGCGGAGCCCGGAGATCTGCGCCTGGAGCGCGAGGGACTGGCCGTTGCCGAAGAGGTTGGCCTGCTGCACCTGCGCGGTGGCGATGAAGCTCTCGATGCTGGAGAAGCCGGCGCCGACCTGGAACGTGCCCGTGGGCTTCTCGCCGATCTCGACGTTGACGTTGACGTGATCGTTGTCGTCGCCCTGCTCGGTGGAGATGTCGACGCGCTCGAAGTAGCCGAGCGCGGTGATCCGCCGCTTGCTGCGCTCCAGCTTGGTCTCGCTGAAGAGATCCTGCTCGGCGATCTCCATCTCGCGGCGGATGACGCGGTCGCGGGTCTTGGTGTTGCCGCGGATCTCGATCCGGCCGTATTTCACCGGCTGGCGTCGCTTGATCGCCACGACGATGTCGACCTCTTGCTTCTCGGGATCGAGCTCCGTCGCCGGCGGGGCCTCGACGTTGGCGTAGCCCGCGTCGCGGTACATCGTCTGGACGGCGCCGAGGTCCTTCACCAGCTCGGCGCGGTTGAAGAAGTCGCCGGGCTTGGCGCGGATCATGTCGCGCAGGTGGCGGCGCCCGTTGAGCGGCTCGATCTCTTTGCCGTCCTCGTCCTTCTCGAAGACGCGGAGCTGGCGGATCTTGTAGCGAGGGCCCTCGGTGATCGCGAGGGTGATCTCGATGCCGTTGCGGTCCGGCGTCAGCATCACCCGCGGGGTCGCGACCTGGACCGAGAGGAAGCCCTTGTCGTAGTAGAGCGCGTTGATGATGAGCACGTCGCGCTCGAACGCGTCTTGCCGGAACGGGCCGCCGGTGCCGAAGTCGAGGAAGGCGTTCTGCTGCCCGGTGATCATCACCTCGCGCAGCTCGGAGTCGCTGACGTGGACGTTGCCCACGAACGTCACCCGCCGCACGCTCACCTGCTCGTGCTCGCGCAGGGTGAATTTGACGATGACCTGGTTGTCCTTCTGCGGGACGACCTCGTAGGAGACCTCGGCGAGGAAGTAGCCGTCCTCGGCGTATTTGTCGCGGAGCTTCTGCAGGCCGCGGCGGATGGCCGCGTAGCTCAGGATGTTGCCGGCCTTGAGCTCGACGGACACCGCCTCGGTGAGGTCGTCCTTGTCGATCTTCTCGTTCCCGGAGAACTCGACCGCCTTGATGTTCGGCCGCTCGCGCACGAGGATGCGCAGGTAAACGCCGTCGTCCTTCTTGGTGAGGTCGACCTCGATGTCCTCGAAGTAGCCCTGGTTCCAGAGCTCGCGCACGTCCTGCGAGAGGCCCTCGGGGGTGAACGTCTTCCCGGGGCGCATGTGCTGGAGGTAACCGGCGATGTCCTCCGACGCGATGCGGCGGTTGCCCGCGAGCACCACCTTGGCGATGGGCGCGTCGCGGGCCTTCTCGGCCTCGGTCGGCGCGAGGACGGGGATCGCGCCCTCGGGCGGCTCGGCCGGCGCCGCGACGGCGGCCGTCGGCGCAGGGGCTGGAGCCGCTGGGGCTCCAGCGTCCGCCGCGTCGACCGCGCCGCCTGGCGGCGGGGCCCCCGCGTCGTCAGCTCGCGCGAGGTGAGCGGGGGCGCTGAAGAGCAGGAGGGCCAGGCTCGCGACGAATGCGACCCAGCGGACAAGGCCGTACCGCGGGCGCGGGGGCGAGGGGAACGGGTGACGGCCGGTCGCGAACAAGGCGCCTCCCCGTAGCCCAGCGCGCCGTGGGTCTCAAGGCCGGACCGCCGATTGTGGTCGTCCAGCATGAAGCCGGCACCTTTTTTCCTGACCGCGCTCGCCGCGAGACGAGGTCTTCAACGGCTTGGTCGAGGACAAAAAACGTCCATCTTCACCGGGGGGCGAACGGGGTCCGCTTGACCCGATCCCCCGTCTATGGGTAATTGCGACGCCCACGATCGCGTACTGAACATTGGTTCAACGATGCCCATCCAAAACCCGCAATCCCCTGCTTCCCCCAACGGCGCGCCGGCTCGCCCGCGCCGCGGCGCTCCCCCGGCTGCCAAAGGCGGCGAGCCGCCGCCGCCGCCGCAGATCACCGACACCTCGCTCGCCGACGAGGCGCAGCGCCGGTACCTCAACTACGCGCTGAGCGTGATCACCTCGCGCGCGTTGCCCGACGTGCGCGACGGGTTGAAGCCGGTGCAGCGCCGCATCCTTTATGCGATGCACAACGACCTCCACCTCGGCCCCGACGCCAAGCCGCGGAAGAGCGCGGCGGTGGTCGGCGACGTGATGGGCAAGTACCACCCGCACGGCGACGCCTCGATCTACGAGGCCATGGTCCGCCTCGCGCAGGACTGGGCCATGCGCGCGCCCCTCGTCCACGGGCACGGCAATTTCGGCTCGCTCGACGGCGACTCGCCCGCGGCCATGCGTTACACGGAGTGCAAGCTGCTCCCGCTCGCGCTCGATCTCCTCGGCGAGATCGGCCGCCGCACGGTGAGCTGGCGGCCCAACTACGACGGCACGCGCAGCGAGCCCGTCGTCCTGCCCGCGCGCTTCCCCAACCTGCTCGTCAACGGCTCGCAAGGCATCGCCGTCGGCATGGCGACGAGCATCCCACCCCACAACCTGGGCGAGGTGATCGACGCCTGCATCGCGCTGATCAACAACGACCGCGATCTCCCGGTGGGCCAGCTGCTCAAGAGCATCAAGGGGCCGGATTTCCCGACCGGCGGCCAGCTCCAGGCGACGAAGAAAGAGCTCGAGGCCGTGTACACCTCGGGCCAGGGCTCGCTCAAGCTGCGCGGCGAGTGGCGGCTCGAGGACGCGGGCGACAAGAAGGGCGCGCCGCCGCCGATGATCATCATCACGTCGATCCCCTACGGCGTGGAGCGCAAATCCATCGTCGAGAAGATCGCCGAGGTGGTCATCACCAAGAAGCTGCCGTCGATCGTCGACGTGCGCGACGAGTCCACCGCCGAGGTGCGCATCGTCCTCGAGCTCAAGCGCGGCACCGACGCCCAGCTCGTGATGGCCTACCTCTTCAAGAACACGCCGCTCGCGACCCACGTCCAGATCAACCTCACCTGCCTCGTGCCGGTGCCGGCCTCGCAGCGCACCGGGAGCCACGCCATCGGGGAGGCGGGGGCCGACGAGACGGAGATCGCCGCGCCGCGCCGCCTCAGCCTCGGCGAGATGCTCGGGCACTTCCTCGACTTCCGCTTCGAGACGGTCACGCGCCGGACCTCGTTCGATCTCGAGGAGCTCCGCAAGAAGATCCACATCCTCGAGGGCCTGGAGAAGGTCTTCGACGCCCTCGACGAGGTGATCAGGATCATCCGCAAGAGCGAGGGTCGGGCCGACGCGGCGCAGAAGCTGATGAGCCGCTTCAAGCTCAGCGAAGAGCAGGTCGACGCCATCCTCGAGCTCCGCCTCTACCGCCTCGCCCGGCTGGAGATCCTCATCGTCCAGAAAGAGCTCGGGGAGCGCCGCGCCGAGGCCAAGCGCCTCGACGCGCTGCTGAAGACGCCGAAGCACCTCTGGGATCTCGTCAAGACCGAGCTCCAGGAGATCAAGGCGAAGTACGCCGACAAGCGCCGCACCAAGGTCCTCGGCGCGGTGGACGAGCCCGAGTACCAGGCCGAGGACTTCATCGTCGCCGAGGACGCCAACATCATCCTCTCGGCGCAGGGGTGGGTGAAGCGGGTGCGCGAGGTCAAGGACCTCGGCACGACGCGCCTCCGCGAGGGCGACAGCGTCCTCGCCGCGGTGGCGGGCTCGACGCGCTCGGTGGTGGCCTTCTTCTCCAACTTCGGCGGCTGCTACGCCTGCCGCATCCACGAGATCCTGCCCTCCACCGGCTACGGCGATCCGGTGCAGAAGCTCTTCAAGCTGGCCGACGGCGAGCGCATGATCGCCATGCTCTCGTTCGACCCGCGCGTGCTCGACGTCCCCGCCCAGACCGAGGGCGCCGAGGAGCCGGAGGAGCCCCTGGCGCTGGCGATGACCAGGGCCGGCTTCGGCTTCCGCTTCTCGCTCCGCACCCACCACGACCCCTCGACGCGGAGCGGCCGTCGCTTCGCCAAGCCGAAGGACGGCGACGAGGTGCTCGCCGTCTTCCCCGTGAGCAAGGGCGACATCGTCGTCTGCGCCTCGGGCGACGGGCACGCGCTCGCCGTGGCGGTCAACGACATCCCGGCCCTCGTCGGCGCGGGCAAGGGAGCGATCGTCATGGATGTGACGGACGGCGATCGCCTGATCGGCGCCCTGATCGCGCCCAAGAAGATCGACCGCTTCAAGGCCGAGACCGACAAGGGCAAGGAGCGCGACTTCAAGCTCTCCGAGGTCATGGGGTCGCGCGCCAACCGCGGCACGTCGATCTCCAAGCGCGACGCCCTCGCGCGCCTCGTCCTGCCTCCGCTCGAGGCGCCCACCTTCTCCACCGACCGCTGAGCGAGCTGCCCATGGCCCCCGGAACCGTCCCGCCCCCGCGCGCCGCGCGCGAAGAGTACACCGCGAAGAGCATCGAGGTCCTCGAGGGCCTCGAGCCCGTGCGCAAGCGCCCCGCCATGTACATCGGCGGGACCGACCGCCACGGCTACCACCACCTCCTGTGGGAGATCGTCGACAACTCGGTCGACGAGGCCATCAACGGCCACGCCCGGCGGATCGAGGTCATCCTCGACAAGGACCACCAGGGCGTGACGGTGACCGACGACGGCCGCGGCATGCCCGTGGACATGCACCCCAAGCACAAGCGCCCCGCCCTCGAGCTCATCCTCTGCACGCTGCACGCGGGCGGCAAATTCGGGGGCGACGGCAGCTACAAGGTCTCGGGCGGGCTCCATGGTGTCGGCTCCAGCGTCGTCAACGCCCTCTCCGAGCTGCTGGAGATCAAGGTCCTCCGCGACGGGTTCGAGCACCTCCAGTCGTTCTCGCGCGGCATCCCCCAGGGCAAGCTCAAGAAGGGGAGTGCGACGCGCAAACATGGCACACAGGTACATTTTCGCCCCGATCCAGAGATCTTCGGCCAGGGTAGGAGCTTCGACGCCGAGGTAGTCCGCGAGCGCCTGGAGGCGAAGGCCTACCTTCATGGTGGGCTGATCATCCTTTTCCGCGATGAAGCCACCGGCGAGCAGGTGGAGCTCCTCCACCCCAACGGCATCGCCGACTACCTCCCCAAGCTCGTCACCCAGCGCGGCAACGCGCCGACGCACCCCATGGTCTTCCACATGGCAAAGGAGAACGGCATCCGCCTGGAGGCCGCGCTCCAGTGGACCGAGGCCACCGAGGAGTACGTCCGCTCCTACGTCAACGGCATCCCCACCCACGCGGGCGGCGCCCACGAAAACGGCTTCAACAGCGCCATCGTCAAGGCGGTCCGGGCCTTCATCGAGGCCAAGAAGATCCAGCCCAAGGGCGTGACGCTCAACGCCGACGACATCCGCGAGGGCGTGGTCGGCCTGCTCTCGATCTACATCCAGGACCCGCAATTTCAGGGGCAAACCAAGGACAAGCTCAACAACCCCGAGGCCGGCCCGGCGGTGGAGGCCGTGGTCCGCCCCGCGCTGGAGCAGTGGCTGCTCGAGAACGGGACGGTGGGCGAGGCCATCGTCATGCGCGCCATCCTCGCCGCCCGGGCCCGCGAGGCCCGGCGCGAGGCGACGCAGCAAGTCCTGCGAAAGACGCCGATCTCGCACCGGCTCAACCTGCCGGGCAAGCTCGCCGACTGTTCCTCGTCCGACCCCAGCGAGAGCGAGCTCTTCCTGGTCGAAGGCGACAGCGCCGGCGGCTCCGCCAAGCAGGGCCGCGATCGCCGCACGCAGGCCATCCTCCCGCTCCGCGGCAAGGTCCTCAACGCCGAGCAGGCCTCGACGTCGAAGGTCTTCGGAAACCGCGAGCTCCAGGACATCATCAGCGCCCTGGGCTGTGGCTTCGGCAAGGACTTCGACGCCAACAAGCTGCGCTACGGCAAGATCTTCCTGCTGATGGACGCCGACAGCGACGGCCAGCACATCGCGACGCTGCTGCTGACGTTCTTCTACCGCCACCTGCCGGGCCTGCTCCGCGGCGGCCACGTCTACCTCGCGCAGCCCCCGCTCTTCCGCGTCGACTCCGGCAAAGAGACGTTCTGGTGCCTCGACGAGCGCGAGCGCGACAAGGTGCTGGCCAGCCTCCCCAAGAGCGCCAAGTCCGACATCTCGCGCTTCAAGGGCCTCGGCGAAATGCCCGCGGAGGACCTCAAGGCGACCACGCTCGACGTGCGCCGCCGCCGCGTCCTGCGCGTGGTGATCGAGGGCGAGCTCGAGACCGATCGCATCCTCACCGAGCTGATGGGCAAGGACGCCCAGGCGCGCTTTCGCTTCATCATGGAGCGCGCCCCGAACGCCGAGATCGACGTGTGAACGCTTCTGCACGGGGCTGAATCCGTCGGTGCTCGCGCCGCGCGTCACGTGAACGACCGGTCACACTCCCCCGAAAACGATGACCCGGTCGTGAAGCGCCGTCCGGCCGCTGCGAGCACACTTTTACGATGAAAGGCCGGTGACATCCCCAGGGCGAGCGCGCGGCCCACAGGTTGCAAAGGCTTCGACCCGAGCCGTCGACGCCGCGGACGCGGCTGAGCTTTCTTCCTACCCAAGGAAGAAGGTGCCCCCACCCCGCGACGGCCCTGGAGAGGTCCCCTGTGAGCAACGCTCTTCCCTTGATGCCCATCCCCGCTGCACCCTCGTCCGAGACCCGCCGGCCGCTGATGCCGGCGCCGGGCGCCTCCCGCTTCTCGGCGAACACCGCCGTCCAGGCGCGGAGCCTCCCGTTCTCGACGACGGCCCCCCGCCCGCCGGGCAGCTTCGCTCCGCTGCCCCGCCTCGTTCTACCGACGCCCGCGCCCATCCCCCGCACCACGCCGGAGCGGATGATGGTCGCTCGGGAGCGCATCCGCGCCGCCGCCGAGGCGGGCCAGCGCGTGCGCTCCTACGAGGTCGCGCTGGATCTCGATCTGTCCGAGTTCCACTTTGCGCGTCAGTTCCGCGCCGCCTTCGGGCGCTCCCCCCACGTCTTCTACGACGAGGTCCGCGCCGAGCGCGCCCGCACCCTGCTCGGCGAAGGCCTGGGCGAGGGCGAGGTCGCCCGTCGCGTCGGCTTCCGCCGCCCGGCCGAGCTCCGCGCCCTCCTCGCCAAGCGCGGCGTCACAACGACGTAGTCGTACTCGTTGTCGGCGTCGGGGAAGTTGCGTAGCTTCTTCCCCATGCGCCTGGGGTCGTGTTGGACGATGGGCTTCGCCGTGAGCCTCACGCTCACGGCTTGCGGCGGGCCCGCAGTACATGACGCCGTGAGCCCCAAGGTTCCGGTCGTCAACGATGGCAACGACGTCTCTCTGCCCGCGAACAGCGGCACCTCCACCAAGGGCGCGCCCATCCAGCAGCGCCTCCAGGGGACGTGGGAGATTGTCCGCTACACGTCGGAGCGCCCCATCCCTGACTCGGCCATGTCGTTGATGGCCGACCTGTTCGACTCGCTGCGCCTGCGCTTCGACGGCGATTCGGTGGGCGCGCGCGCGGGACGGCAAACCGAAGAGCGCACCCGCTTCACCGTGGCCGACGAGCGCGGGGAGTCCTTCACGCTCGTCGCCAAGGGCGGACTCTTCGACGGCGCCAAGTGCCGCTTCGTCGACGCGGACACGTGGGAAGCCACGGACCACGGCGCCTCCTGGCCTGGCGTGAGCTTGCTCAGGCGCGCCAAGCGCTGATCCTTCCTCACCCAGAGCGCAGGCTGCGCCGCAGCACGGGGTACGGCTCGAAGTCGTTGACGACTTCGAAGCCGTGCGCCGTGAACGCTCCCATCGGTCCCGTCCAGAGCTCTTCGTCGCTCACCGGCTCCTTCGACCGGCGCGGAAGGGCTTCGAGCGCGCTAGCTCCCCACAGTGTGGCAAAATGCACCGCGCTTCCGACCAGCGCGGAGGCCACGCCTTGGCGCCGGTGCTCGGGGTGCACCAGCGCGCAGCCGATCAAGTAGACCCCGGAGCGGTCGCCCTCGAAGCACGGGAGCTTGCGGTAGAGGCGCCGGTCGTAGGCCTTGGCGACGCTCGCGGCCGGGGCGACCTTGAGCCAGCCGACCACGCGCGCCTCGGCCTCGGCGCCGACCGTCGCGAGCGCCACGATCCCGCGCGCCTCGTCGGAGCCTTGCGCGAGCGCCTCTTCCAGCTCGGCGCGGTTCTCGTGGGCGGCGAGGGCGGTGCGCTCGAGCCAGGCGTTGTTGGTCCCGGTGAAGTGCCAGAAGCGGCAGTAGCAGGGCGAGCCCGCTGCCTCGAAGAGCGCCGCCAGCCCCGCGGCGTGAGCGGGGCCGGCTGCCTCGGTGCGCACGGCGATCGTGGCGCTCATGCGTGGGGCCGGGGCCGGAGGCCGCGGGCGGGGGAGATCTGCTCCCAGGCATGGGCCACGGCGCAGAGGCGAGCCTCTTCGAGGGCGGGGCCGATGAGCTGGAGGCCGACCGGGAGCGGCGCCGTGGAGCCCCCGGCGACCACAGGCGCGCAGGGGACGCTCAGCGCCGGCAGGCCCGCGAGGCTCGCCGGCAAGGTGTCGATGTCGGCGAGGTACATGGCGAGGGGATCCTCGATCTTCTCACCGAGGCGAAATGCGACGACGGGCGACACCGGTGTGGCGATAACGTCCACCTCGCGGAAGGCCTCGTCGAAGTCGCGGCGGATCAGGGTGCGGACGCGCTGGGCGCGGAGGTAGTAGGCCTCGTAGTAGCCGGCGGAGAGCACGTAGGTGCCGAGCATGATCCGCCGCTTGACCTCGCGCCCGAAGCCCGCGCCGCGGGTGGCCTCGTAGAGGGCGCGGAGGTCCTTCTTCGGGTCGACGCGGAGGCCGAAGCGCACGCCGTCGAAGCGCGCGAGGTTCGACGAGCACTCGGCTGTGGCGAGCACGTAGTAGGTGGCGACGGCCGCGCCGGTGTGGGGCAGGCTGACCGGGCGGACGACGCAGCCCTGGCCCTCGAGGCCGCGGACGGCGGCGCGCACGCTGGCCTCGACGGCCGGGTCGGTCCCCGCGGCGAAGTACTCCTCCGGGATGCCGATGCGCAGGCCGGCGATGTCGCGGCCGCAGGCCTCTTCGTAGGCGTCGACGGGCGCGTCGAGGCTGGTGGCGTCGTGGGCGTCGCGCCCGGCGATCACGCCGAGGATCCGCGCGGCGCCGCGCACGTCGGCGGCGAAGGGGCCGACCTGATCGAGGCTCGAGGCGAAGGCGATGAGGCCGTAGCGCGAGACGCGGCCGTAGGTGGGCTTGATGCCGACGGTGCCGGTGAACGCGGCGGGCTGGCGGATCGATCCGCCGGTGTCCGAGCCGAGCGCGCCCGGCGTCATGCCCGAGGCCACCGCCACCGCGCTGCCGCCGGAGGAGCCGCCGGGGGTGCGCGTGGGATCCCAGGGGTTCCGGGCCGGCCCGAAGGCGCTGTTCTCGTTCGACGAGCCCATCGCGAACTCGTCCATGTTGCATTTGCCGGGAAATAAAGCGCCGGCGGCGCGGAGGCGGGCGACGACGGTGGCGTCGTAGGGCGGGTGCCAGCCGCGGGCGGGATCGCGCTCGGCCTCGCCCGGGTGGGCCGCGCGCGTGAGGATCTGCGAGCCCGCGGTGGCCGGCGCGCCTTCGAGGCAGAGCGCGTCCTTGATGCCGATGGGCACCCCCGCGAGCGGGCCGAGGCGCTCGCCCCGGGCGCGGCGCTCGTCGAGGTCGCGCGCGGCCTCGATCGTCTGCTCGGCCTGGACGGTGAGGAACGCCCCGAGGCGCCCGTTCTGCTGCTCGATGCGCGCGAGCGAGAGGCGCGCGACCTCCTCGGCGGAGACGTCGCCCGCGCGCACGAGGCGGGCGAGCTCGGGGATGGACCAGTCGAGGATGGCGGCGTCGGCGTCGCTCACGGCGTCACCCTTCATCCACGAAGGCCGGCACGGCGAACCCGTCCTGCGAGACCCGCGGCGCCTCGGCCAGCGCCAGATCGTGGGGCAGGCTCGCGTGAACCTCGTCGGGCCGCAGCGGCAGCCGGTCGAGCTGGACGTGGGCCGTCGGCGGGATCCCGGTGACGTCGATGGCCTCGAGCTGGCGGACGTAGGCCAGGATGTCCCCGAGCTCCCGCGTCATGCGCTCGGTCTCCTCGGGCGAGAGGGCGAGGTGGGCGAGGCCGGCGATCCGCCGCACCTCCTCGGTGGTGATGGGGGACGCGTCCTCGGGCTTCATGGGGCGCGGGATTTAACACCCCCGCTTCCAGGAGCGCCACCGAGAAGGCGAGCTCTGCCCCCGGCGCCGCCGGGAGGATCGCGCCCCCTCATCGGATGCCTGGACGCTGTGCGTCGGAGGGAGATACGATTCCCCCCAGTGTTGCCTGGAGACGTCGTCGGCGGACGATTCGAGATCGAGCAGCTTGCTGGCTCTGGCGGCATGGGTGCGGTTTACCGCTCGCTCGATCGATCAACAGGGGAGCTCGTCGCGGTGAAGGTGCTCCTCGAGGGGCGCTCCGCGGGCGAGTCGCGCTTCGAGCGAGAAGCGCAGCTGCTGTCGGAGATGCGGCACCCAGGGCTCGCGCGCTACGTCGCTCACGGCGTCATGGATGGCGGCGAGCGCTACCTGGCGATGGAGTGGCTCGAGGGCGAGGACCTCTCCAAGCGGCTCCAGCGCGCGCGCCTCGGCGTGAAGGAGAGCCTGCAGCTGGTGGCGCGCGTGGCCGAGGCGCTCGAGGCCGTCCACGCGCACGGGGTCATCCACCGCGATCTCAAGCCCTCGAATTTGTTCCTCGTTCACCGCCGCGTCGAGGAGGTGAAGATCCTCGACTTCGGCGTCGCGCGCTTCGGCGGCGTCACCGGCTCGACGCAGAGCGGGACGATGCTCGGCACGCTCGGTTACATGGCGCCCGAGCAGGCGCGCAGCGGGCAGATGCTCGACTCGCGCGCCGACGTGTTCGCGCTCGGCTGCGTGCTCTTCGAATGCCTCGCGGGCGTCCCCGCGTTCGCCGGCGCGCACCTGATGGCGCTGCTCGCCAAGATCCTTTTCGAAGAGGCTCCGCGCGTGAGCGATCTTCGCCCCGAGGTCTCCGACCGCGTCGACGCCCTCGTGGCGCGCATGCTCGCGAAAGATCCCGAGGATCGCCCGCGCGACGGCGCCGCGGTGGCCGCGGAGATCGCCGCGCTCGGCGAGACCGCCGTCGTCACCGGGCCGAGCTCGGAGGAGCCGCTCCGATCGTCGAGCCGCGTCGTGCCCGCGCTGACGGGCGGCGAGCAGCGCCTGCTCTCGGTGGTGCTGCTGGGCGCGCCCAACCCGGGCGAGGCCGCCATCGCGGCGACGATCAGCGAGATGGAGCTCTCGCCGACCGAGGTCTCCATGCGCGAGACGGCGGAGTCGCGGGGCGGACGCTTCGAGCTGCTCGCGGACGGCACGGTGCTGGTAACGATCGGGAGGACGACTCGGATCGCCACCGACCAAGCGGCGCTCGGGGCGCGGTGCGCGCTCGCCCTGCGCGAGTTCAGCGAAGGGCGGCCGATGTCGCTCGCCACCGGCCGCGCCGAGGTGACGGGGCAGGTCCCGGTGGGCGAGGCCATCGATCGCGCCGCGCGGATGCTCTCGAAGCGCGGCGGCGCCGGCGCCCTCGAGCCCGGGAAGCCCGGGCCCATCGCCATCGACGAGGTCTCGGCCGGCCTGCTCGACGGCCGCTTCGACGTGCGCGGCAGCCCCGCGGGCCTGTGGCTCCACGGCGAGCGCGCGCGCGTGGAAGGGACCAAGACGCTGCTCGGCACGCCGACGGTGTGCGTGGGGCGCGACCGCGAGCTGGCGACGCTGGAGGCCCTCTTCGCCGAGTGCGTCGAGTCGCCCGCGGCGCAGGCGGTGCTGGTGACGGCGCGCGCCGGGTACGGAAAATCACGCGTGGCCCACGAGCTGCTCCGCGCCATCGGCGAGCGCGGCGAGCCCGTGGAGATCTGGATCGGCCGCGGCGACTCGCTCCGCGCCGGCTCGGCCTTCGGCCTGCTCGGGCAAGCGCTGCGCAGCGCCTGCTCGATCATCGACGGCGAGCCGGTCGGCGTGCGCCAGCAGAAGCTCCGGGCCCGCGTGGCGCGCCACGTCCCCACGCCGGATCAGCGGCGCGTGACCGAGTTCCTCGGCGAGATCGTCGGCACGCCCTTCCCCGACGAAGAGAGCGTCCCGCTCCGCTCCGCGCGCCAGGACGCGCTGGTGATGGGCGACCAGATGCGCCGCGCCTGGGAGGATTTCCTCCGCGCCGAGTCGAGCGCGCAGCCCGTGCTCCTCGTGCTCGAGGATCTCCACTGGGGCGATCTTCCCACCGTGCGCTTCGTCGACGCCGCGCTGCGCGACCTCCGCAAGCAGCCGTGGATGGTGCTCGCGCTGGCCCGCCCCGAGGTCCACGAGCTCTTCCCCAAGCTGTGGGCCGAGCGCGGCGTCCAGGAGATGCGCCTCAAGGAGCTCACCAGCAAGGCGAGCGAGAAGCTGATCCGTCAGGTCCTTGGCGCATCCGTCAGCGCCGAGACGGTGGAGCGCCTCGTCGCGCAGGCCGACGGGCACGCGTTCTTCCTCGAAGAGCTGATCCGCGCCGTCGCCGAAGGGAAGGGCGCCGCCCTCCCCGAGACGGTCCTGGCGATGGTCGAGGCCCGCCTCGAAGGCCTGGAGACCGAGGCGCGCCGCGTCCTCCGCGCCGCCAGCATCTTCGGCGAGGTCTTCTGGCACAGCGGCATCGCCTCGCTCCTCGGCGGCCCGGGGCGCTCGCACAAGACGCAGGACTGGCTCTCGGCGCTGGTGGAGCGCGAGGTGCTCGTGCGCCGCAACGAGAGCCGCTTCCCCGGCGAGCAAGAGTTCGCCTTCCGCCACGCGCTCCTCCGCGAGGGCGCCTACGCCATGCTCACCGACGGCGACCGCGTGCTCGGGCACAAGCTCGCCGCCAACTGGCTCGAGGCCATGGGCGAGCACGATCCGATGGTGCTGGCCGAGCACCTCGAGCGCGGGCTCGAGCCGGCGCGCGCGGGCGTCTTCTACCTGCGCGCCGCCGAGCAGGCGCAGCGCGGCGGTGACACCGAGGCGGCGATGAAGCGCGCGCGCCGCGGCCTCGAGTGCGACGTGACCGAGTCGGTCCACGTCGCCCTCCTGGGCATCCTCTGCGAGTCGCTCGGATGGCGCCGCGAGTGGGAGAAGCTCGAGCCCTACGCCGACGAGCTGATGCGCCTCGTGGCGCCGGGCAGCGTCCCGTGGGCCCAGGCGGCGCCGGCCAAGCTGATCATCGCCATGGGCCAGGGCCGCCTCGACGAGTTCATGAGCCAGCTCCAGGTGCTCCAGAGCGTGACGCCGGCGCCCGACGCGGTGGGGATGGTCCTCTTCGGCCTCTCCTGCGGAGCGTTCATCCTCGACGGCGGCGGCCGCTTCGATCTCTCCGAGGGCATCGTGACGCGGCAGCAGGAGATCCTCTCCACGCTCCGCGATCCCAGCCCGCTCGCGAGCGCCTGGGTCAACACCGCCGCCGCCTACCGCGAGCCCTGGGTGCGCGAGGATCCGTGGCTCGGCCTCATGTGCTCGCGGGCGAGCGTCGAGGGCTTCACCGAGGTCGGCCACATCCGCAGCGTGGCCATCGCGCAGGTGCTGCTGGGCATGAACCTCTGGTTCCTCGGCGCGCTGCCCGAGGCCGAGCGCGCCTTGCGCGAGACGCTCCACGTCGTCGACGAGGACATCGGCCTCGTCGCCTCGACGCGCCGCGTGGCGCTCGTCGGCGTGCTCGCGGACTCGGGCGACCTCGAAGAGGCCCGCGTCGAGGCCGAGCGCACCCTCTCCGCCGGCCGCAGGACCGGCCTCGTCGCCGACGAGGGCCGCGGCCACTGGCTCGTCGGCGAGGTCGCCCGCCGCGCCGGCGAGCTCGACATCGCCCTCAGCCAGGTCACGCAGGCCATCGAGCTCCTGGCGACGGCGCCGCTCGATCAGGCCGCCGCGACCGTCACGCTCGCCGCCGTCCACCTCGACGCCGGCCGCCTCCTCGAAGCCCTCGCGGCCTCCACGAAGGCCATGGCCAGCTACGCGACGACGCGCGCCTTCGGCTACCGCGGCACCTTCGCGCGCCTCATCCACGCCCGCATCCTCGAGGCCGCCGGCGACACCGAAGCCGCCGAGGCCGCCTTCCAGGAGGCCCGCAGCCACGTGATCGCGACCGCAGCGAAGATCAACAACGAGGACTACCGCAAGCTGTTCCTCGAGGTCGTCCCCGAGAACAAGGCCTTGCTCGAGCGCCGCTGATCAGGCCTCCCCGCCGCGCGTCGCCGCGATGAGCGAGCGACGCGTCGGCGAGAGGCGAGAGGCGAGAGCGACGCGCGAAAGGCGCGAGCGCGGTGCGAGAGAGTGAGTGGTAGGCGAGGGGAGCGGGTGGCGAGCGCGGCGCGCGATGCGCCGTGCGCTGTGTGAGAGGCGTGCGTCGCGATCGCTGACGCCGCCGCGCCGCGAGGGAGGCCGGCCGCACGCGACCAGCCTCCCTGCTGCGAGCAGCTTCAGCTGTCGATGAAGCTCTTGAGCTGCTTCGAGCGGCTCGGGTGGCGGAGCTTGCGCAGCGCCTTGGCCTCGATCTGGCGGATGCGCTCGCGCGTCACCTCGAAGTCCTGGCCGACCTCTTCGAGCGTGTGGTCGCTCTTCTCGCCGATGCCGAAGCGCATGCGCAGGACCTTCTCCTCGCGCGGCGTCAGCGTCTTCAGGACCTTCCGGGTCTGCTCGGCGAGGTTCATGTTGATCACCGCCTCGGCCGGCGAGATCACGCTCTTGTCCTCGATGAAATCGCCGAGGTGCGAGTCCTCTTCTTCGCCGATCGGCGTCTCGAGGCTGATGGGCTCCTTGGCGATCTTCAGGACCTTGCGGACCTTGTCGAGCGGCAGCTCCATCTTCTCGGCGATCTCCTCCGGCGTCGGCTCGCGGCCGTACTCCTGGACGAGGTAGCGCGAGGTGCGGATGAGCTTGTTGATGGTCTCGATCATGTGGACCGGGATGCGGATCGTCCGCGCCTGGTCGGCGATCGCGCGGGTGATCGCCTGCCGGATCCACCACGTGGCGTAGGTCGAGAACTTGTAGCCGCGCTTGTACTCGAACTTGTCCACGGCCTTCATCAGGCCGATGTTCCCCTCCTGGATCAGGTCGAGGAACTGCAGGCCGCGGTTCGTGTACTTCTTGGCGATCGAGACGACGAGGCGGAGGTTGGCCTCGACGAGCTCGGCCTTGGCGCGCTCGGCCATCCGCTCGCCTTCGCGGATGCTCTCGTACGTCTCGCGGATGGCGAGCACGTCGATGTTGAGCTCCTCCTCGACCTTCTTGAGGCCCTTCTGGGCGTTCTTGATCGTCGATTCGAACTCGTTGAGCTCGTCGCGCGAGACGTTGAACTTCTTGGCGAGCCGCCCCTCGGCGATGCGGTTGCCCTTGACCTTGGTGAGCTCGCGCTTGATCTCGTTCTTGTTGAGGCCGGTGCGGCGCTCGAGCTCGGTGGCCCCGGCCTCGGCGCGCTCGACCTTGGAGATCAGGCCCTTGAGCTTCTGGACGATCTTGTCGATCGTCTTCTTGTTGAGCCGCATCTCCTCGAGCGTCGTGACGAGCTCGCTCGTGGTCTCGACGATCTCGACGTCGATCTGCTTCTTGCGGGTGTCGGTCTTGACGTCCTTGCGCTCTTCGAGGAGGTCGAGCTTCTTCTTGTCGAGGCGCTTGACCTTGTCGATGAGGCGGATGATGCGCCGATCGGCCTCCTCCTCGTCGAACTCCTGGTCGTCGCTCTCGGCGTCCTTGATCAGCTCCTTGACGCGGATCTTGTGCTTGCGGAGCTTCTCGCCGAGGTCGATGATCTCGCGCACGGCGATGGGCGAGTCGAGGATGGCGGCGTTGACGCGGAGCTCGCCGACCTCGATCCGCTTGGCGATCTCCACCTCGCCCTCGCGGGTGAGCAGCGAGACGCTGCCCATCTTCCGGAGGTACATGCGGACCGGATCGTTGGACTTCGAGTAGTAGTCGACGTCCTCTTCCTTGTCCTCGGGGGTGACGACGAGCTTCTTCTCGTGGGCCTCCTCGTCGGCGATGCGCTTGGGCGCGATCTTCACCTGCGTGGCGCCGTCGACGATCTCGATGTCCTCGTCGCCGAGGGCGCCGACGACGTCGTCGAGCTGGTCCGGGGCCACGTCGGCGGGGAGCGCGTCGTTGACCTCGTCGTAGGTCAAGAAGCCCTTGCTCTTGCCTGTCTCGACGAGCTTCTCGAGGGCCTTGCGATCTTTCTCGCTGCGCTCGGCCGAAGGCGGGGAAGAGCCGCGGTTGCGGTCGTGCCTCCCTGCGTTCCCCGCGCCGGAAGGCGCTCCATTCGTCCGACCGGCAGATTGCTTGGCCTTCGTCGCCATTACCTGATGCTCCAACCCGCGGCAGAAGGGCCGCGACCACCGAGAAGGTGAGGAGCCGCGCGCCGACTCCCCGCTAATGAAACCGCTCGGAGCGCCGCCGCGCCCAGAGATCCGTCCCGCCGTCTACCCACCGCGCCCGCGCGGCGCACTACCTCAGCCGCTCTCTCTCCTGGGCCCTCCGGACGGCCTCGAGCATCAGCGCGTTCTCGGAGTCGACGTCGCCCTGAGCCTGCACCCGGTTGAGCCTGTCCATCCCGGCCGCGTTCTCGCGCGATAAGCTCAAGCGCCTCAACTTTCGTGCGTTGCCCAGGAGCTCGATCTTGGCGTCGCCGACGAGATCGAAGAGGGGGGATGCCAGCCGTCCAACCGCGAATGCTTGGATCGAGCGCGGGATTTGCGCAAGAAATACGTCGGCGTAAATCCCTTTATTTGACATACCTACCACATCGTGCTCCCCGGCCTGCGGCCCAGCATTTGCCCTGTCTGCCTGGGCCTGCTGAGCTTGACGCAGTGCATACAAGGCGAGCGCAGAATCGCCGTCGAGAATTTCTGCGGCCTGGGCCGCCTCGGGGTCGTCGAGGAGCTCGGGAAAGTCGAGCAAGGCGCCCACGATGGCGAGCGCGATCTCCTCGAGCTGCGAGCGGGAGCGGGCCCGGTCGTGGGGCAGCTCGACCTGGGAGAGGGGGCGAGCCTCGGCCTTGCTGGGGGTCGAGAGCGAGCGCTCCAGGGCCTGCTCCAGCTCGCGCAGGCTGGGGAGCGCCTGGCCGCGCAGCACCAGCTTCTGCGAGAGCCGGTCGGCGTACATCTTGAGCATCTGCCGCAGGGTCGCGTCGTCTTCCTCGCCGAGGAGCTTGCCCACCGCGCGCACGCGCTCGAGCTGCTCGGTGGCCGAGGCGCCGCCGAAGTCGTCGTCCCCGAGCAGGGCCTCCATCATGTACTCGCGGATCTCGCGGGCGCTCTTGAGCACGCGCTCGAGGCCCTCTTTCCCGTGCTTGCGCACGAAGTCGTCGGGGTCGATCCCGTCGGGGAGCGAGCCGACCTTGGCGGAGAGCCCGCCCTCGCGGCAGGGCGTGCGGGCTGCGCGCGTGGCCTTCTTGCCCGCCGCGTCGCCGTCGAAGAGGATCGTCACGTTGGGCGCGAAGCGCTTGAGCAGCTTGGCCTGCGCGGGCGTGAACGCGGTGCCGAGCGGCGCGACGACGTTGCTGATCCCGCGCGCGTGCAGGGCGACGACGTCGAAGTTCCCCTCCACCAGGATCGCCTCGCCCTCGGTGCGGATCGTCTGCCGCGCCTGGTGCAGGCCGAAGAGGTGCTCGCCCTTGGTGTAGATCGGCGACTCCGGGCTGTTGATGTACTTGGCCGGAGGCCCGTCGGGCGCGGCGGTCGGCCCCGTGAGCCCGAGGGCCGCGATCTCCGCCGGCGCCGGATCGGCGAGGGCGCGCCCGCTGAAGGCGATCACCCGGCCCATCACGTCGATCACCGCGAACATCAGCCGGTGGCGGAAGCGATCATAGTGGCCGGTGCCCGACGAGCGCGGCACGAGCAGGCCGACCTTCTCGGCGGCGATCGGCGAGACGCCCTGCTGGCGAAAGAACGTCGCCAGCCCGTCCCAGCCCCAGGGCGCGTAGCCGATGCGAAAGGCCTGGAGCGTGTCGGGGATGCGCGCGGCCTCGCCCACCGCGTCGTCCTGGTCGGGGAGCGCGAGGCCGCGGCGGGCGAGCTCGTCGCGCGCGTAGCTCGCGAGCGCGTGCGGCGCGCCGCGGAGGCTGCGCTCGAAGTACGTCGCGGCGAGGGCGTTGACCGCGTAGAGATCGTCCTTGGCGCGGCGGGCGGCGTTGGCCTCTTTGCGCTCGTCGTCGGTCTGCGTCTCGGTGATCTCGATCCCCGATCGCTCGGCGAGGAGCCGGATGGCCTCGGGGAAGGTTCGCCCCTCGATCTTCATCACGAAGTCGACGGCGCCGCCGCTCTCCTTGCACCCGAAGCAGTGGAAGAAGCCGCGCTCCGGGTTCACGTGAAAGCTCGGGCTCTTCTCCTTGTGAAAGGGGCAGAGCCCGGTGAACGATCGCCCGCGCCGAACGAGCCGAACGGTCTCGCCCACGAGCGAGACGAGGTCCGTTCGCTCCTTCACGAGGGCGATGGTTTCCGGAGAAATCATGGTGAAGGTGCGGCGGAGTTTCCCCGCGTAGCCCCCGCGGCGCAAGGCAGTTTGCGGCTGCGGGGGGCCACACGGCCCGGCGCCCGCGTCCTCGTCGAGCGCTCGGCAGCAGGAGCCCTGCTGAGCCCGCGCTGAGGGCTACTTCCCGTCAGGGAAGGCGGAGCCGGGGCCGCGGTGGTCGGTGAGGCTCTCGTCGGACTGCGAAGCCTCGACCATCTCGGCCTCGCTCGGCGCCTCGGCGTGGTCGGCGAGGAAGCGCGTGTCTTCGCGGACGGTGGGCGGCGGCGCGTCGCCGATGAGCTCGAGCTGCGCGGCGAGCCACTGCTCTTCTTCGATCAGCTCGCGGCGGCGGGGATCGGTGAGATCGCCTTGCCAGTGGTCGAGCTCGTCGTCGACCTCCTTCAGGCGGAGGCGCACCTTGACCACGTCGACGTCGCCCTTCTTGACGAAGCGCTCCGTCAGGAAGAGCGCCTTGTCGTTGGCGACCTCGGCGAACCCGTGGTGCACGGCGACGTGCTCCTCGGTCCCGTTGACGTGGTAGCTGACGATGCCGGTGCGGAGCGCAGCGAGGATGGGCAAATGCCCCGGCAGAACGCCGAACTCCCCGGCCACGCTCGGCGCCGTCACCTCGGTCACCTGCTCGCGCAGGGCCACGCCGGAGGGCGTCACGATCTCGAGCTGAATCGTCTCACTAGCCATCGATTCGATCCCTGGCAAAATCAGGCGCGCCATGCGCGCTGGGGTTCGGGGCCGCTCGCGGTCCCATCGAGACCAGGTCAAGCGCGCCATGCGCGCTGGGGTTTGGGGCCGCTTGCAGCCCCATCGAGACCAGGTCAAGCGCGCTGTGCGCGCTGGGGTATGGGGCCGCTTGCGGCCCCATCGAGATGAGGGCCGCTCGCGGCCCCATCGAAACTAGGAGGCTTTGGCCTTGGCGTTGCGGGCCTTCACCTCGTCGATGCCGCCGCACATGTAGAAGTCCTGCTCCGACACGTCGTCGAGCTTGCCCTCGATGATCTCCTCGAACCCGGTGATCGTGTCCTTCAGGCTCACGAGCTTGCCTTCGAGGCCGGTGAACTGCGAGGCGACGAAGAAGGGCTGCGAGAGGAACTTCTGGACCTTGCGAGCGCGGGAGACGACGAGCTTGTCGTCCTCCGAGAGCTCGTCCATGCCGAGGATGGCGATGATGTCCTGGAGATCCTTGTACTTCTGCAGCGTCTGCTGCACGCGGCGGGCGACGCTGTAGTGGCGATCGCCGACGACCTTGGGGTCGAGCATCGTCGAGTTGGAGTCGAGCGGATCCACGGCCGGGTAGATCCCGATCTCGGAGATGGCGCGCGAGAGCACCGTGGTGGCGTCGAGGTGGGCGAAGGCCGTGGCCGGCGCGGGATCGGTGAGATCGTCGGCGGGCACGTAGATGGCTTGCACGCTGGTGACCGAGCCCTTGGTCGTCGAGGTGATGCGCTCCTGGAGGGCGCCCATCTCGGTCGACAGGGTGGGCTGGTAACCGACGGCGCTGGGGATGCGGCCGAGGAGCGCCGACACCTCCGAGCCCGCCTGGGTGAAGCGGAAGATGTTGTCGACGAAGAGGATCACGTCCTGCCCCTCTTCGTCGCGGAAGTACTCGGCGCAGGTCAGGCCCGAGAGGGCGACGCGGGCGCGGGCGCCCGGGGGCTCGTTCATCTGGCCGAAGACGAGGGCCGTCTTGGAGATGACCGGCTCGCCGGTGTCGAGCTTCGACTCGCTCATCTCGAGGAACAAGTCGTTGCCTTCGCGGGTGCGCTCGCCGACGCCGGCGAAGACGCTGACGCCGCCGTGGGCCTTGGCGACGTTGTTGATGAGCTCGAGGATGAGCACGGTCTTGCCGACGCCGGCGCCGCCGAAGAGGCCGATCTTGCCGCCCTTGCGGTAGGGGGCGAGGAGGTCGATGACCTTGATGCCCGTCTCGAAGACCTCGACCTTGGTCGACTGGTCCACGAAGCTCGGCGGCTCGCGGTGAATGGGGAGCGTCTTGTCGCGCTTGAGCGCGGGGCCGCCGTCGACGGGCTCGCCGACGACGTTGAGGATGCGGCCGAGGACCTCCTTGCCGACGGGCATCTGGATCGGCTTGCCGGTGTCCTTGACGTCCATCCCGCGCACCAGGCCGTCGGTCGAGTCCATCGCGATCGTGCGGACGGTCGACTCGCCGAGGTGCTGCGCGACCTCGAGGACGAGGTTGTCCGACTGGTCCGAGATCGACGGGTTCGTCAAGCGGAGCGCGTTGAGGATCTTGGGCAGCTGACCCGCGGGGAAGTCGACGTCGACGACGGGGCCGATGACCTGAGCAATCTTTCCAACCACCATGGAGACGAGGCCTCCTCCCGCGGCGCGGGGTTTCACGGAATGCGCGCGGCGATTAACACGTAGGGGAACGCTTGACTAGTGGCTTTCGAGAGAACGTGTCAGAGCGCGCGCAGCACGCTCTCAGCGCGGGGAAGAGACGGGCTCCCGCATGGTCACGAACTCTTCTGCCGACGTGGGGTGAATGCCGACCGTGGCGTCGAACTGAGCCTTGGTCGCGCCGCACTTGAGGGCGATGGCCAGCCCCTGGATGATCTCCGGCGCGTCGGCGCCGACCATGTGCGCGCCGAGGACGCGGTCCGTCGGCCGGTCGACCACGAGCTTCATCATCGTCTGCTCGTCGCGGCCCGAGAGGGTGTGCTTCATCGGGCGGAAGCGCGATCGGTAGATGTCGACCTCGGCGTGCTGCTCGCGCGCCTGCGCCTCGGAGAGGCCCACCGTGGCCACGGGCGGCTGCGAGAACACCGCCGAGGGGATGCCGTGGTAGTCGAGCTTCATCGGGTGATCGTGGAACACGGTCTCGGCGAAGGACCGCGCCTCGTGGATGGCGACGGGCGTGAGGTTGACGCGATCGGTGACGTCGCCGACGCCGTAGATGCTCGGCACCGAGGTGCGCGACCACTCGTCGACGACGACCGCGCCGAGCTCGCCTTGCTTCACGCCCACGGCCTCGAGGCCGAGCCCGCGCGTGTTGGGCGCGCGCCCGGTGGCGTAGAGGACAGCGTCCGCCTCGATGATCTCGCCGCCGGTGAGCCGCACGCTCAGGCTCCCGTCCGCCTGCTTCTCGAGGCTGCGCACCACCGTCTCGCAGCGGATGGAGATGCCGTGCTTCATCATCTGCTCGTGCAGGGTGAAGCGGATGTCCTGATCGAAGCCGCGCAGGATCGAGTCGCCGCGGACGATGACCTCCACCCGCGCGCCGGCGCTCTGGAAGATGCCGGCGAACTCCATGGCGATGTACCCGCCGCCGACGATGACGACGCGGCGAGGCAGCTCCTTCAGATCGAGCGCTTCGTTGGAGGTGATGGCGTGCTCGATCCCGGGGATCTTCGGCACGTCGGGCCAGCCCCCAGTGGCGATGAGGATGTGCTTCGCCGTGCGCCGCTGGCCGGCGATCTCCACCGTGTGCGCGTCGACGATCGCCCCGCGCCCGTCGAGGATCTGGACCCCCGCGTCGCGGAGCATGCGGATGTAGATCCCGTTGAGCCGATCGAGCTCGCGATCCTTGGCGGCGATGAGCTTGCCCCAGTCGAGCGACGCCTCGCCGATGGTCCACCCGAACCCGCGCGCGTCCTCGAGGTCTTCGCGAAAGTGCGATCCGTAGGCGAGCAGCTTCTTGGGGACGCACCCGCGGAGCACGCAGGTGCCGCCGACGCGCACCGCCTCGACGATGGCCACCTTGGCCCCGTACGATGCCGCGCGTCGAGAAGCCGCGACGCCGCCGGAGCCGGCGCCGAGGGTGACCAGGTCGAAGTCGAACTCCATGGCGCGAGAAGGTAGGGGCGAGGCGGGGCGGGGAGCAAGCGGTCTACTTCAGTGCGACGAAGTCGCGTCGCGCTGCCTTGAGCGGCGAGCGTTCCCGTCGACAGCGGATCGCCCGGCCGCTCTGTGGACGACCCAGTGCCACCGGGCTAGCGTCGGGTTTCCAGGTGACTGCATGACCGAGCCCGATCTCCGCACCGTTCAGAAAACGCTCTTCCAAGCGCTCCGCGATCGCCCGCTCGATCTCATGAACGAGGACGACCGCAGGCTCTACGAGCCGCTCCACGACGACGATCATGATCCGGTCGCGCGCCTCTTCGACACGATCGAGATGAGCGACGTCGAGAGCGTGCAGCTCGTGGCCGGCTTCCGCGGCACCGGGAAGACGACCGAGTTCTCCCGCCTCGAGAAGTTGCTCTGGGAGACCGGCTACGCCGTCATCCGCGTCGACCTCGATCGCTACGTCGACATGCACTCGCCCGTCGACATCCGTGACTTCCTGCTCATCCTCGCCGGCGCCGTCAGCGATCGGCTGACGGACGAGCGCCTCCTCGGCCCCGAGGAGGGCCTGGAAAAGAGCTTCTGGGAGCGCGCCCGCGGCTTCCTGCCCTCCTCGATCATCCCGAAGGAGTTCAGCGTGAAGACGCCGGTCAGCGATCTCAAGCTGGCGCTCCAGATCGACGCCACCTTCCGCGACGAGGTGCGCAAGGCCTTCTCCGGCCGCCTCGGCGAGCTGGTGAAGCAAGTGCGCGAGCACCACGAGGCCATCCGCACAGCGCTGGCGAAGCGCGCCGGCAGAGCGATCAAGCTCGTCGTCATCCTCGACTCGCTCGAGCACCTCCGCGGCAACATCGGCGACGCGAAGGAGGTCCGCCGCAGCATCGAGGAGCTCTTCTTCACCCACTCCGAGCACCTCGGCTTGCCGGACACGCACCTCGTCATGAGCGTCCCGGCGTTCCTCGCGCTCCGCGCCGACAACCTCGCCGCGCAGTTCGTCAACGGGCAGGTCCAGGCCTGGCCCGCGTACCGAGTGCAGGACCGAACGGGCAACCGAACGCCGGTCGTCGACCGGATGATCTCGCTCGTCGGTCGTCGCAGCGACGGCAACCTCGGGAGGATCCTCCCCGACGTGGCGGCGCTCGAGAAGATCATCCTCGCCTCGGGCGGCCACATGCGAGACTTCCTCAACATGCTGATCGAGGCGATCCACCTCGCGAAGCGCGGCGTCCGACCGGACGCAGCGGAGCGAGTGATCGCCGTCGCCAAGCGCGCCTACATGCCGCTCTACAAGGACGAGATCGCCGTCCTGAAGCGCGTCGCCGAGAACCGAGATCTGCGCGACATCAACGTCACCGAGCAGGATCACATCCTCCGCTTCCTCGATGCCGGCCTGGTGCTTTGCTACATGAACGACGACTTCTGGTACGACGTCCACCCGCTCGTCCGCGAGGACGTGCTCGCGCCATGAGCGACGAGGACGAGGACGCCTGGGACCGCGTTCTCTTCCACCTCGAGAACCAGACGGGGTTCTGGCTGGGGCTCGTCGCCGGCGATGACGCGCGCTCGCGGGCGGAGCTGCAGGAGAAGGCGCGCGCCTTCTGGGAAGGGGAGGGGCGCGCGTTCGTGCTGCACGAGCCGGCGCCGGGGAAGTCGCGCGCGCTTGCCGTGGAGCTGACGCGGCAGGACGCGCCGGCGCTGCACTGGATCCGCGTCGACGGAGAGGTGGGCGACGAGGGGGCGGCGGAGCTGGTCCTCGCGATGAACGAGCGACGCGAGGCGTATCGGAGCCGGCTCGACGGCGGCGTGGTGATCGAGGGCCGCGCGTCGCTGAAGCGGATGGTGCGAGAGCTGGCGCCGGATCTGTTCTCGATTCGCGCGTTTGTCGTCGAGCCCGAAGGGGCGCCGGCGGTCGAGACGATCGAGCGACCGGAGTGGAGGTTGCAATTACATGCAGCGTCCGAGGGAGCGGCGCTGTCCGATCCAGATCGAGAGCTTGATCGAGCTTCGCGTCTCGCGGGGATTGACGGCCATGGGGCGATGATGGCGCGATTTGAAGCGCTCACGCGCGCCGTCGAGGCGCTCACAGATGCTGGACGTTTTCCAGAGGCCACGTTGTGGGCGGAGGAGCTCGCGCTCATCGCGGAGCAGTGGAGCTCCGAGAGCTCACCCCAGCAGGAGCGCCGCCGCGCGCTGAGCCTGGCCAAAGCGTTCGAGGTCCGAGGCAGCTTGCTCTTCTGCCAGAACGAGCTTGAAGGGGAAGAGGAGTTCGATGCAGCAATTCCCTTGTACGAGCTGTGCGGAGATCGCCTGAATCAGGCTGACTGCATTGTGCGAAGAGGCTACGCGCGCCTGTATCGTAAGGAGGAGAGCGAAGCCGTGAAGGACTTCGACGCCGCGATACTGCTGTACAAAGCGCTCGGGGATCGCTCCGGCCAAGCCCATGTTCTCAGGGCGTTGGGGCACCTCGAAGTGCTACGGAACAACCCTGCGTCCGCGCGCGAGTGGTATGAGCAATCCTTGCGGCTCTATCGAACCTTCGAGAGTGGCCTGGTCGGCGTCCGTATCGTGCTCGCCGAGCTTGCCGATGTCTGTGCGCAGCAGGGAGAAAAAGCGTCCGCGGAGCGACTTGCGACCGAGGCCTTGCAGCTCTCTTCTCGCAGCGAGTACGCATCGGAGCTGGCTGCCGCTGTCCTTGGCAGAATTCGCCAGCCCATTTGAAGCAAGCCTCTTGCTCTCATCGCCCCAACCTCGGATCCTTCCACTCATGGCCGACCCCTACATCGACAACCTCGAGACCCTCTCCTACGGCCCCTTCGCCGTCGATCAGATCAAAGCCCTCGTCCTCAACCTCGATCCCGACTTCACCCACGCCCTCCACGTCGCCTCCTCTCGCCTCACGACCGCGACCGAGGCCATGCGCGCCACGCTCGCCAAGACCGGCGAGCTCGACGCCGTCACCTACAAGCCGGCCGAGGGCGCCCCCGACCCCCTCGCCCAGGGGCGCGCCGCGCTCCGCCGCTTCGTGAGCTACGCCGAGTCGCGCGAGGACAGCGAGGCCATCGTGCGCGACGTCCTCGCCGGGGAGGCCCTGGGCACCGTGGTGCGCCGCCGGCCCGTCAAGCTCGCCGGCGCGCTCGGGCATGCCATCGACGCCATCGCCAAGCACGGCGCGGCGCTCCCCGAGCGCGACCACTGGAGCGCGGCGCTCTACGCCGCCAAGGCCAGCATCGACGCCCTCAACACCTCGGTGCGCCAGAGCCGCAACGAGCGGCGCGGGGCCACGCCCGAGATCGCCGCGGCGCGCGCCGGGTGGCTCAAGGCCTACGGGGCGGCGAAGCTCATCGTCGAGGCCGTCCTCCGTTACCAGGACAAGAGCGCGCTCTTGCCCGAGATCTTCGACGACCTCGCCGAGGTCCACCGGGCCGCCGGGGTGTCGGACGGCGACTCGGCGACCGAGGCCGCGCCCGCCGACCCGAAATAGGGGCGCTCGGCAGGGAAGAGCGGGATTTCAGGAGGGATCGCCTCGCTCTCGGCGCCGAGAGCGGACCGGCACGACCGGATCGGGCGCCCTCGGCGCCGAGCGGGAGGTCGCCGGAGCGGGAGGTCGACTCCGGGCGCCGAGAGCGAGCCCGCGGGAGCGGGAGGTCGCGTTCGGGCGGCGAGAGCGTTGAATTAGAACCGCGCGCGCCAGCAAGCGGACCAGAGCCGCGCGCGCCAGCAAGCGGACCTTTAGCTAAAGGGTCCGCTTGCTGGCGCGCGCGGTTCTAAGCCTTGTGTTCGCCTCGCCAAGATCGTCCCGCTGACGCGGCGGCCCGCGTCGGGGTTGATCGACACGACGCAACCTCCGCCCGCAGACGCGGCGACGAGCGGCGAGCGCGTCGTCACGTAAACCCGCGCGCGGGGGAACACGCGCCGCAGCGCGGGGAGGATCCGCGCCGCCGTCGCGGGGTCGAGGCCGGCGTCGATCTCGTCGAGGATCAGCCAGAAATCTTGCTCCAGAGGCGAGCGCGTCGCGTCCTCCCAGGCGACGCGGTGGAGGCGCACGAGCAGATCGGCGAGCCAGGCGAGGGTGCTGCGCAGGCCTTCGCCGAGGAGCGCGAGCGGGACGGGCTCGTCGTCGAGCAGGAGGGTCGGCGCGCGCTGGCCGAAGGGGAAGTCGATCTTCACCGCGCGGGCGAGGGCTGCGGAGAGGGCGCGCTCGATGCCGTCGAGCGTACGCCGACGCGCCGCGGCGAGGCCATCGAGCTCCTCGCGGCGGGCCGCCTCGAGGCGGACGTCGCGCGCGTCCCTGAGCGCTCGGGCGATCTCGTAGTCGAGGTTGATCAAGAGCTGACCGAAGTGCGCGGAGGCCGGCTCCTTCGCTCCGAAGGAGAGCGCTCCGAGGAGCGGCGGCGCCTCGATCTCCGCGGGCCCGCGGGCCCCGACGATCGGCGTCGCCTGGTGGCCGCGGTAGGCGAAGGCGGCCCAGCGGAGCGGGTGGGCGAGCCTGGAGGCGGCGCGGCGGTACTCGCGGAGCAGCTCGGCCGCGGGCGTGTCTCGGCCCTCCGCGGGGGACCAGCGGATCCGCGAGCCCGGGTCCTTGACGAACAGAGCCTCGCCTGCGGCCTCGATCTTCGTCGTCACCCGGGGGCCTCGCGACGAGCGACCGCGCTGCGCGAGCTCGCCGCGCGGCGGATGCAGCGGCGACTCGGCCTCGAGGAGGTTCTCGGCTTCGGCCGCGCAGGCGATCGCCTGCACGAGGGTGGTCTTCCCGCTGCCGTTCGGGCCCTCGAAGATCACCAGCTCGCCGCGCTGGCCCTCCGCGGGCGCGGGGATCGTCAGCTCGGCGCTCGTGAACGGACCTATCTCGTGGAGCTCGAGCCCGGCGACGCGCATCGCCGTCACTCTACCGCGGGCGGCTCTTCGGCGGGCGATCCTCCCCGCTCTCCCGCCAGCGCTGCCATCCGCGCGAACGCCTCCACGCCGAGCGTCTCGCCGCGCGCGTCGAGCGAGACGCCGGCGCTCGCCGCGTTGGCCTCGAGCTCCGCCTTCGACCAGCCGAACATGCCCTTCCAGGTGTTGCGCAGCGTCTTCCGCCGCATCCCGAAGGCTGCCTTGACGACGGTCTGGAACGCCTTCGTTTCGGCCGCGCGCCGCGGCCGGTGCGGCACCAGCAGCACCACCGCCGAGTCGACGTTGGGGCGCGGGAAGAAGGCGCCGCCGCGCACGGTGATCACCTTCTTCACCTCGAAGGCCGCCTGCACGAAGACCGAGAGCGCGCCGTAGGCGTCGGTGCCCGGGCCGGCGATGAGGCGATCGGCGACCTCGAGCTGGACCATGAAGACGGCGCGATCGATCTCGTCGGCGAGCTGGGTGGCGCGCTCGATCAGGCGCCCCGTGATCAGGTACGGGAGGTTGCCGGCGATGCCGTGGGGGCGCGGGCCGTCCTTGAGCGGCGCGAGCCAGTCGAGATCGAGGGCGTCGGCCTCGATGATCCGGAGGCGCCCGTCCGCGAGCGGTTCGGGGAGCTCTTCGGTGAGCAGGGGGATGATCTCGCGGTCGTACTCGACGGCGACGACCTTGGCGGCGCGCTCGACGAGGTGGCGCGTCAGTGCGCCGAGGCCCGGGCCGATCTCGAGGACGGTGCCGCCGGTCGGCGTCGTGGCCGCCTCGGCGATGGTGCGCGAGGCGTGGACGTTGGTGAGGAAGTTCTGGCCGAAGCGCTTCTTTGGGGAGAACCCGTGCGCGCGGAGGCGATCGCCTAAGGACAACTCAGCCGGGAGCTTTCTCGGGCGCGTCGACCGGCGCGACCGGAGGAGTGACGTGACGGAGGCGGAGGACGCGGATCCCGAGCTTGCGCAGCACGGCCTCGCGGCGCGAGAGCGAGACGCGGGCGCGCACGCGGACGGCCTCGGCGGCGATGGGCGCGAGCTCGTCCCAGCGGTTCGGCGGGGCCGGCGGCGGCGGCGCGTGGGTCGGGGCGAAGGGGTCCTCGTCGTCGGGCGGGAGCTTCATCGGGTCGTCCCAGGGCGGGTTGAGCGCGGGCTCGATCGGGGGCGAGGACCAGGTGAGGGTAGCGCCGCTGCGCTTGACGAGGCGGACGGCGTCGCCGAGCAGCGACGCCTTGCGCTCGTCGGGAGGGGAGGCGACGACGTGGACGAGGCTGCTGCGCGGCTTGACCCGCGCGATGTGCAGCAGCGCCTCCGCCAGCGAGGCGGCGACGTCGCCGCGCTCGGCCTCGATCCGCGGCGGCGAGTCCATGCCGAAGCTGGCGAGGTAGCGGCGCAGGGTGCGGTCGCGCGGCGAGGCGCCCAGCGGCAGCTGGGCGTTGAAGGGAGCGCGGACGCGCATGGCGTCGGCGCGGGCGGCGAGCCGATCGAGATCGCCGCGGCGCACGTCGGAGAGGCCGCGCGGGTCGAGCGGGCGGAGGTGCTCGAGCACGCGCACCGAGACGTCGTGCTCGTCGAGATCGCTGCGCTCGGCGTCGTAGGTCCCGCAGCCGACGGTGAGCGCGTGGACGAGCTTGGCGGCCTGCGCCGGCCCGCTGTCCGGCGCGATGGCGATGCGCAGCCCCGTGGCGGTGATGATCAGGCCGACGCGATCGCCGCGCCCGAGGTGGCGCGTGGCGATCGACGAGACCTCGTCGATGGCGAGATCGAGCGGGGCGCGGCCGAGCGGCCCGGCCCACTGATCGACCGAGGCCTCGAGGACGAGCCAGACCACGTCGCGCTCCTCGCGCTCGAAGTCGCGCACCAGGAGCTGCCCGCGCCGCGCGCTCGCCTTCCAGGCGATGCGCCGGAAGGGATCGCCGGGCTGGTGCTCGCGGAGCTCGCGCAGATCGCTCCCTTCGCCGCGCTGCCGCCCGGGCCGCCCCGACGAGGAGACGAGGTGGCTGCGCCCGCCGCGCGGCGCCATCAGGTAGGTGGCGAAGGGGCGGGGGACGACCTCGATCCCGTAGGGGTTGGCGAACGTCAGCGGCACCTCGAAGAGGCCCGACGCGCCGTGGACCTCGAGCGCGAGCCCGTGGACGCCGTGGTGACCGACGCGCGGCGCTTCGATCTTGACGATGACCTTGAGCCGCCCCGCCGCCGGGACCTCGCCCGCCGCGGGCTCGATCTTCACGTCGAGCTGCGACGAGGCGACGGCGCGGAGCTTGACGTAGCGCGCGGCGAGCGTGTCGCGGTTGCGCACCTCGGCCTCGATCTCGATCGTGCTCCCGCGCGCGGCGCGGTGGATGCGCTTCGGCCCGCTCCAGAGCATCTCGAACCCCGCGGCGCGGATGCGCGAGACCGAGACGAGCGTGACCGCCCGCGCGATGGCCACCGCGAGCAGGATCGCTCCTCCCCAGGCGACGATCGCCGGCTCGCGCGCGGCCGTGCCCACGCCGACCATGACCACGCCGGCGATGGCGAGGTGAGCCGCGGTGCGGGTGGGATAGAGCTGCATTGCGGGCTAGACCGGGCGGACGGCGCGCCGATACGCGACGCGCTGGATCGCCTCGTCGATCACCGCGTCGCGGGCCTTGTTGTCGCCCTCGGCCTCGGGCACGAGGACGAGGCGATGCGCCAGCACCGCCGCCGCGACGCCGCGCACGTCGTCGGGCGTGACGAACTGCCGCCCGCCGATCACCGCGGCGGCCTTGGCGGCCTGGACGAGCCCGAGCGTGCCGCGCGGCGAGGCGCCGAGGAGCACGCGCGCATGGGTGCGCGTGAAGGTGGTGAGCCCGACGGCGTACTCGTAGACGTCGTCCTCGACGTGGATGCGCTTGGCGATGTCCTGGAGCATGAGCAGCGCCGCGGTGTCGAGCACCGACCGCGCCCGGGGCGCGTCGAGGTTGTGGGCTCGCAGCATCGCCACCTCGTCCTTGTGGCTGGGGTAGCCGACGGGGATGCGGACGAGGAAGCGATCGATCTGCGCCTCGGGCAGGGGATACGTGCCCTCGAGGTCGATGGGGTTCTGCGTCGCGAGGACCATGAACGGCGCCGGCAGCTCGAACCGGTCGCCCTCGATCGTGACCTGGTGCTCTTGCATGGCCTCGAGCAGCGCCGACTGCGTCTTCGCGGGGGCGCGGTTGATCTCGTCGGCGAGGACGATGTTGGCGAAGATCGGCCCGGCGCGGAGCGAGAACGTCCCTTCCTTGGGCGAGAGCACGTAGGTGCCGGTGATGTCGGCGGGCAGGAGATCGGGCGTGAACTGGATGCGCCTGACCGTGGCGCCGAGGGCCGCGGCGTAGGCCTTCACCAGGGTCGTCTTGGCGACGCCGGGCACGCCTTCCAGGAGCACGTGCCCTTGCGCGAGCAGCGAGGTGATCATCAAGTCCAGCGTGCGCGGCGCCCCGATGTACACGCGCATCACCTCGCGCCGCAGGACGTCGATGCGCTCCTTGGCGGCGGCGATCTCTTCCACGGCAACGGCCTGCGTCATCCGGCGTTCGCTCCTGCGTTCGGGTTCTGAAGGGCTGGATCGGAGGGGCTTATCGGCCCGGCGTCGCGCCGGCGCGGCTCGCCGCTGCCGTCGGCGCCGCACTTGGCGAGCACCGCATGGACCACGGAGGAGGCGCGCTCCAGCGCGGCGCGGGAGACGCGGCTCTGTCGCCCGGCGACGACCGCGGCTTCCGTGGCGTGCATCAAGCCCAAGACGTCCATCAAGGACGAGTAGGCGCCGTCGTCAAGCGCTCCCGCCTGGCGCGCGATTTTTCCGAGCGCCTCGGGCGTGGGCTCGGCCTCGAGAGCGAGCTTGTGGGTGAGGGCCTCGTAGAGCGCGCTCTTGAGCTCGAGCAGCGCCAGGCTGCGCGGCGACGACGGCGCCGCGAGCACCGCAAACCGCCCGGCGACGCCGCCCTGCGCGACGAGCGGCACCGCGCGCGCATAGCGAGGGAGCGGCCCTTTGTACGGCCTGGCGGTGGTGCGCCCGACCCACAGCGCCAGCACCAGCGACGCGATGGCCGCGATGACGACGTGCGCCCACCCGGGAAACCCCTCGCGCCGCGCCTCGGCGAGCGCATTGGCGATGGCGCGGAGCTGCGACTCGAGGTCCTTCCGCAGCGAGGCCTTCCCGCCGAACGCCCCCTCTTCGCCGAACTTGTTGACGACGATGAAGAGTCTCCCTTGCCGGCGCGTCGCCCCGTCGTCGTCGACGAGGTAGCGCGCGAGCCCGGCGATGAAGGCGTGGTTCCCCGGATACCGCAGCATCTGGTTGATGGCCGCCGAGGGATCGCTCATGGCGAAGAGCCTCCCTTTTCCGACCTGGCCGGCGACGGCGATGATCGTGTCGGGCTCCCCGATCGATCGAATCTTCAGCACCGGCGAGAGGTTGGGGTGCCGCAGCCCGGTGGGGTGGTTGGTGACGAGCTGCTGCACGTGCGCCGCGACGGGATGCGGCCCCTGGCTGTGCCCGGCGACGACGTCGATCACCGGCTCGGCGATGGCCAGCGCCGGCTTGTTGCGAAGCGCAGCGACCGGCCGCGAGGGCGCCGGCGCGCGCTCGATGTGAAAGCGCCGCAAGGTCTCGTCCCCGAGGCCGTAGTCGTCGAGGATGGCGAGGCGCCCTCCAGCCTTCATGAACGCCGTGGTTTCCTCGGCGTCCATCGGCTGGAGCGGGTGGATGGCGAGGACGCCGTCCTCCGGCTGAACCTCGTCCCAGTTGAGCACCGCGACCGCGAGCACCCGGGTCGCCCCGAGCTCGCTGCGGGCGATCTCGAGCAGCTGCGACGCGCCTTCCCACCCGGTGTCGTTCACGTCGAACGCTCCGGCGCGAGCGTCGGCCGACGCCAGGATCGCCGCCATTCCCACCAGCACCGCGAGGCCCAGGTGAGCCCTGATCGCCGGCCATTTCCAGGGTGCGCGCCCTCGCACTCTCACCGGGGAGCGGCTTGCTATTTCGCGCTGCTGACCCACGAATGGGCTCGTTGCTCCGCCGTCCCGCGTCATCCAGCTGGTGAACATATCATTGTCGGACGCGGGGATAACCTTGACCCCACTACTCGCATTGCTAGATTCGATCGAGTGAACGGGGTCTCGGCCGTCCTCGTTCGTCGGCGAGGTCGGCTGAAAATCGAAACACCGTGAAGCTGGAGGGCTTCTGATGCTACCTCCGTTCATCATCGAGCAGATTCGGCAACGCGAGGAGAAAGAGCGTGCCCGACGAGAAGACAGCCAGCCCCGGCTGGAGCTTCCTCTCGACGACCGCTACCCCTCCCCCGCCCGCAAGCCGGACATGGAGGAGGACGACCCCAACCGCGGAGTCATCATCCTCGACCTCGCGTGAGTCACGATGGGGCCGCAAGCGGCCCCAAACCCCAGGCGCGCTTTGCGCGCCTTTTTCGCATTCCTGGAATCACCTCCCCCAGATCGTATTGCTCGTATCGCGTCGCCTCGCTGCTGCTGGGGTCGCACTGCTACGCCCCGAACGAGATCACTGCATTCCCGCGTGCCGCGTGGCGGGGGCCAAAGAGAGAGCGATCTCGGGCGGTCGCCTCGGGTATCGCGAGCGATGCTGTCCGGACGAACAGCGAAATGTAGCGAAGCGGGTTGACCAGCGTCGCGGCATCGCCTAGTTTTCGCGCCCCGTTCCTGCGCCCGTCGATTTCTGGGCGCTGCACCTCGAGGACAAACGCTGATGGCCGTTCACATTCGTCTCGCCCGCGCGGGTACCACCAAGACGCCGTTCTACCGCATCGTTGTCGCCGACCAGCGCAGCCCGCGCGGCGGCCGCTTCATCGAGCGCGTCGGCACGTACGATCCGCGTCGCCCGGAGATCCGGGTCGACGCTGCCCGCATCAAGCACTGGCTCTCGAAGGGCGCTCAGCCCTCGGACACGGTCGCGCTGCTCCTCAAGCAGCCGAACGTGCTCGCTCCCATCGAGCCGGCTGCGTCCGCCGCGAAGTAGCGTCATGGCTGCGTCGTCATCACCTCTCGTCGACTTGATCTCGCTCATCGCCCGGTCGCTGGTCGACCAGCCCGACCGGGTCGAGGTGCGTGAGGTTCAAGGCGACCGCTTCCCGCGGATCGAGCTCACCGTCGCGCGGGAAGACATCGGCAAGGTCATCGGAAAAGATGGGCGCACGGCGCAGTCGATCCGGACCTTGCTCAACGCCGCGGCCAGCAAGGCCGGGCGGCGCGCTCACCTCGACATCCTCGACTGATCGTCCCCGCTTCTCCCATGTCACCTGACTCGAAGACGGAGCCGCAAGCGGCCCTGCCTCCCGAGGGGGCCACGAAAACCGGCGCGCAGACGGCGCGTCGGTTCGTCCCCGTCGCGGAGGTGGCCCGCCCTCACGGCGTCCGGGGCGAGCTTCGGCTCAAGCTCTACAACGAGGGCTCCGAGCTGCTGACCGAGCTCGCGCGCGGATCGCGGCGCGCTCCGGCGGTGCCCCTCAAGCTGCGCTTGCCCTCGGGGGAAGAGCGGCCGCTCGTGCTCACCGGCGCGCGCAACGCCAACAAGGCGCTCCTCGTGAAGTTCGACGACGTGGTCGACTGCGACGCCGCGGAGCTCCTTCGCGGCGCGGTCATCCTCGTCCCGCGCGACGCGTTTCCTCCCCTCGAAGAGGGGGAGTTCTACGCGTGCGACATCGAGGGCGCGCGGGCGATGGTCGGGGCCGAGCAGGTCGGCATCGTCACCGAGCTGCACAGCTACCCGACGTGCGACGTGCTCGTGGTGAACCGCGACGGCGCCTCGATCGAGGTCCCGCTCACCGACACCTACGTGGCCTCGGTCGACGTGGCCGGCGGCGTGATCGAGCTCGTGACCATCGAAGGCCTCGCCTAGCCTCGCGTCGCCTTCTCGCCTCGCTGCCCTGACCATGCGCTTCGAAGTCGTCACGCTCTTTCCCGAGCTCTTCGACGGCTTCCTCGCGACCAGCATCGTCGGGCGGGCCGTCGCCTCGAAGGCGCTCCGCGTCCGCTGCAAGAGCCCGCGCGAGTTCGGGATCGGGCGGCACCGCAACGTCGACGACACGCCCTATGGGGGCGGCTCGGGGATGGTGATGCGCGTGGACTGCATCGTCAGCTGCCTCGAGGCGCTCGACGCCGAGGCTGCGGCCGAGGACCGCGGTGAAGCGGCGGGCGGGGAGGCGCCGAGCGAGGCTGCCGGGGCTCTCGCTGCCGCGGCGGTGCATGCGAGCGAGGCTGCCGGGGCTCTCGCTGTCGAGGAGCCTCTCGTCGCGGCGGCGCCGCCTCCGCGCGCTCACCGGATCTTGATGACGCCTCAAGGTGCGCCGCTCGATCAGACCCGCGTGCGAGCGATCGCCGCGCGCCCACGCGTCGCGCTGATCTGCGGCCGCTACGAGGGCTTCGACGAGCGCGTGCGCGCGTGCGTCGACGAGGAGGTGAGCCTCGGCGATTTCGTCCTCACCGGCGGCGAGATCGCGGCGATGGCGGTCATCGACGCCTGCTCGCGCATGTTGCCCGGCGTGCTCGGGAACGCCGACTCCTCAGTGAGCGAGTCGCACAGCCCGGCGCTCGACGGGCTCCTCGAATACCCGCAGTACACGCGCCCGGTCGAGTTTCGCGGCGCGCGAGTGCCCGAGGTCCTCCAGAACGGGAACCACGCGGCCATCGCCGCTTACCGCCGCGCCGAGGCCGAGCGCCGCACCCAGGAGCGCCGCCCCGATCTCTGGGCGCGCAGGAACGCCGCTCGCGGCCACTCGAAATGAACCGACTCTCGCTCGCCCTCGTGCATCACCCCGTCCTCGATCGCGCCGGCGCGACGGTGACGACGGCGATCACCAACCTCGATCTCCACGACATGGCGCGGAGCGCGCGCACCTACGGCGTGGAGGAGCTCTACGTCGTCCACCCGATCGAGGCGCAGCGCGCGCTCGCGGATCGGATCAAGGACCACTGGGTCGAGGGATCGGGCAAGAAGCGCATCCCCGATCGCGCTGTCGCCATGGATGTGCTCCGCGTCGTGCCCTCGCTCGAGGACGTCTACGCGGCGCTCGGCGGGCGCGCGGCGATCGCGGTGTGGACGACGGCGGCCTCGTCGCGCGGAGGAGCGATCGCCACTTACGCCGAGGCGCGCGCTCAGCTCGAGGCCGAGACGCGGCCGGTGCTGATCCTCTTCGGTACGGGGTGGGGGCTGACGCGGCCGCTCGTCGACTCGGCCGACCTGCGCATCGAGCCGATCCACGCGCGCGAGAGGACGTCGTTCAATCACCTCAGCGTGCGCGCTGCCTGCGCGATCACGCTCGATCGGCTGCGCGGCTGAGGGAGCCTCAGGGGTGATCGCCGGCGCGCGCGCGTCGACGATCCGCCTCGCGGGCGCGCCTGGTTACGGGATCTGGAAGGGCTCGGTGCCGCGGAAGGTCACGATCGAGACCGCGTTCGGGAAGACGCGCGCGCGGTAGTAGCCGAGCGTCGTCGCCTTGCCCGACACGTTGCCCAGCGCCGCCACCGTCACCGGGCCGGGCGCCACGTCGAGCGCCGCGTAGAGGCCGAGGATGCTCGTGCCCGTCGCGTTGATGTCCGGGATCGGGTTGGCCTCGTTGCTCGTGAAGTACGTGATGATCTTCTTCGGCTGATCGATGTCGACGATCGCGTTCTGGAGGCGCACGTCGCCGCAGTCGTGGACCTCGCCGGCGAGGGCGCCGTTGCCCGAGGTGATCGGCCCGCCGATCGCCGACTGCGCGATGCTGTTGTAGTCGTCGGAGGCGAGGGCGCGGAGGTTGTGCTTCCACTCGCCGTTCACGACCTCGGCCGCGGGGATGTAGACGTTGTAGTCGTAGAGCTCGGCCCAGTTGAGGCCCGAGGTGCGGACCACGAGCTCCTTCTCGGTGGGCACGTTGCCGTAGATGTAATTGCACTCGTAGCGCGGCGTGCCGCAGTCCTTGTTGTCGCTGGCGACGCCGTTGACCTTGCAGTCCATGGCCGTCGTCAGCGCGGTGCCGGCGGGCGTGCCGAGCGCGCCGTCGGCGCCGACCTCGAAGACCTCGATCTTCACGAGCTTCGATTCGCAGCCGTGGGCGAAGATCTTCACCGTGCCGCTCATCTGCACGAGGCTGGAGGCGGCCGGCTTCGGGGGGTAGCCGGCCTCGGTGAAGCAGTCGAGCTTGGGGGCGCCGGCGCCGGCGTACTCTTTCACTGTCGCGGAGCGCTTGAGCTCGTCGGTCGGATCGCGCAGCGGGACGCCGCAGACCTGGTTGCGGTCGGCGGCCGTGACGAGCGTGCAGTCGACGGCCTTCGCGGACGCGTCGCAGAACTCGGAGCCGGGCGCCTTGATCAGGCCTTCCGGGCACTTCGCGCCGGGGGTGCCGCCGCCGGTGCCGCCGGTGCTGCCGGTGGTGACGGGATCGCTGCCGCAGCTGGACGTGAGGGCCACGGCGAGGGCGCCGAGCGGGAGGGCGAGACTACGAAGGAATGCGTGCCGCATCATGCCACCTGGATTTCGAGGGGCGGCTCGGGCGCGCCGAGCGCCGCCGGGGAGGTTTCTGGGATCAGCCCGGCCGTCGCGCGCGGGAGAGATCTCCGGCTACGCTAGAGGAACCCGGTCTCTGCCGCCAAGGTCAAGATCACCCCGCTGCCGTACGGCGGCGGGCCTGCCGCTCGGAGCTTCATGCCCGCTACGTCCCCGTCCGCGCCCCTCGATGTCGATCGCGCTGTCCGCGAGAAGGCGCTGGCGCTCGGCTTCGACGTCGTCGGCGTGGCGCGCGCGGACGAGCCGCTCGGCGTGGAGCACGAGCGCTACCTGGAGTTCGTGGCGCAGGGGCGGCACGGGGCGATGGAGTACCTCGCCGAGAACGCCGAGGCGCGGCGGCGCCTCGACACGAGCGACATCCTCGCCGGCGCGAAGAGCGTGATCTGCGTGGGCCGCCGCTACGGCCGCAGCGCCGCGGCCGAGGCCGGCGACCCGCCGCTCGCGCGCGGGATCGCCCGCTACGCGCGCGGGCACGACTACCACGTGTTCGTGCGCAAGCGGCTCCGCCAGCTCGCGGCGTTCGTGCGCGGCCTCGGCCCGGGGATCGAGGCGCGGCCGCTCGTCGATACGGCGCCGGTGCTGGAGCGCGCGTGGGCCGTGCGCGCCGGGCTCGGGTTCGTGGGCAAGCACGGCCTGGTGATCACGCCGGGGCAGGGGAGCTACCAGCTCCTCGGCGAGGTCGTGACGACGCTCTCGCTCATCCCCGGTACGCCCATGGCCGAGCGCTGCGGCTCGTGCACGCGCTGCCTCGACGCGTGCCCGACGTCGGCCTTCGCTGCGCCCTTCGTGCTCGATCCGCGCCGCTGCATCGCCTACCTGACCATCGAGCAGCGCGAGGCGCCGCCCGAGGAGCTGCGCGAGGCGATCGGCGAGCACCTCTTCGGCTGCGACGACTGCCAGGACGTGTGCCCCTTCAACCGCGCCGCGCCGCCGCCCGCCGAGAAGACGGCGCCGTTCACGCCGCACCCGCGCTGGAGCGAGATCGGGCTCGCCGATCTCGTGGGCCTCGACGAGGCGGGCTGGAGCGAGGCGGCGCAGGGGACGCCCCTCCATCGCGCCGGCCGCTCGGGCATGGCGCGCAACGCGGCGCTGGTGGCGGTGAACCGGCTCCGGCGCGATCCCGATGACGCTGCGGCCGGCCGCGCCGTGGAGCTCGCGCGCGGGCACGACGATCCGATGGTGCGGGATCTCGCCGCGGCGCGCTCGCTGGGCGATACTTCGAAGCGATGAGCTCCATCCCTCGCGCCGCTGTCCTCGCCGTGATCGCCGCGGGCGCGCTGGCGACGTCGCCCGTGTCCGCGCAGGAGGCCGAGCTGCCCGCGCTCCGCGCCGCGACCAAGGCCGCGCCCACCGACCCGGCCGCCGCCTTCGCGCTGGGGCGCGCGCTGCGCCGCGCCGGCCACCCCGTCGAGGCTTCGCGCGAGCTCCTGCGCGGCTCGCAGCTCGGGGCGGCGCTGAAGGGCGGGCTCAACCTGCGGCTCGCCTACGAGGCCGCGCTGGCGACGCTCGATCGGCACGACGTGCCCGGCGCGCTCAAGGTGTGCGACGCGCTCGGCAAGCGATCGGCGATCGGCGACGCGTGCCGGGCCGAGGCGTACCTCTCGCAGAACCGCGCCAGCGAGGCGCTCCCGCTGGCGAAGGCCGCGGTCTCCGCCGAGCCGGATCTCTACGAAGCGCGCGTCGTCGGCGGTCGCTCCTTCGCGCTGCAAGGCAAGATCGCCGAGGCCGAGCAGACGCTGCGCAAGCTGGGCGAGTCCGCGCCCGCGCGCCCCGAGGCCAACCACTGGCTCGGCGTCTTCTTGCTGGCGCAGGGCCGCCGCGACGACGGCGTCGCTGCGCTCCGGCTGGCGCACGCGGCTGATCCGGCCGACCCCGAGATCGAGCTCCACCTCGCCGAGGCGCGCCGCGGGACGAAGGAGGCGCAGGCGCTGCTCGAGCACGCGGTGAAGACGAGGCCGAGCTACGCCGAGGGGTACGCCGAGCTCGCGGCGACCTCGATCGATCTCGGCGACGTGGCCGCGGCCGACGCGGCGGCGAGCGCGGCGGTGCGGCTCGACCCGCAGAGCACCGGCGCGCACCTGGTCCTGGCGCGCGTGCGCAACAAGCAGGGCCGCTGGGACGAGGCCATGCGCGAGGCCGAGGCCGCGAAGAAGCTCGTGCCCAACTCCGCCGCGGCCGAGGTGGCGCTGGGCGACGCGCACGACGGCAAGGGCGAGGTCGATCTCGCGGGGGACGCGTACCTCCGCGCCTTCGGCCTCGATCGCGCCGACCCCGCGCCGCTGCTCCGCGCCGGCCTTTCGTGCCTGCGCGCCTCGCGGCCGACGATGGCGCGCGGCTTCGCCGACAAGATCACCGCCGAGTTTCCTCGCTTTGCGCCGGGCTGGGTGCTCCTCGGCGATCTCGCGGCGAAGACCGATCGCGAGCGGGCGCGCGCGGCCTACGAGGCGGCGCTGAAGGGCGAGGGGCCGATCGATCGCGACGCGGTGGGGAAGAAGCTCGCCGCGCTGGCTGCGGCGCCGGCTCGCCCTTGAAAATGGCCGCCTCCGCTTCGCCGCCTTGACGCGCGCGCTGAAGCCCCGCATTGCCCGACCTGGCCGTATGCTGCGGGATTCCTTCGACGAGCTGCTCCGCCACGACTCGCACTTCTGGCGTCGCGCCATGAACGCCGGCGTCATGCACGGGCCGGACGCGTTCGTGCGCTACAGCCCGCCCGTGTTCGGCCTGATCTTCGCCGCGCTGCTGCCGCGCTACCGGGGCGTGGTGCTGCGGAACCTCCGCCTCGCGCTCGGGAAGCGGAGCGCCGCCGTCGAGGCCCGCGACGTCGCCCGCGTCTTCACCACCTACGCGAGCTGCTTGACCGAGGCCTTCCTCGCCGCGGCCGACGGCGGCGTGAGCGTGAAGGGATCGTCCGTGCACGACCACCGCTTCGCCGGCGCGCTCGCGGAGGGCAAGGGCGTGATCCTGACGACGGCGCACACCGGCGGCTGGCAGCTCGCCGGCCCGGTGCTGCACGCCGGCCACGCCGCCGAGCTCCTCGTGGTGATGCGGCGCGAGCGCGATGCCAGGGCGCAGGCGCTGCAAGACGACGCGCGCGAGCGCTCCGGCACCCGCGTCATCCACATCGGCGACGACCCGCTCGACGCGCTGCCGCTGCTCGCGCACCTGCGCAAGGGCGGCGTCGTCGCGGTGCAGATGGATCGGCTTCCACGGGGAATGCGCGGCCGCAAGGTCGAGCTCTTCGGATCCCCGTTCGAAGTCCCCGAGGGCCCGCTCCGGCTCGCTGCGGTGAGCGGTGCCCCGATCGTCCCCGTTTTCACGCGCCGCCTCGGCTACATGGAGTACGAGGTGGAAATTGGCGAGCCGATCCGCCTCCCCCGCCGCCCGGCGGAGGTCGATCTCGATGGGGCCGCCCGGAAAGTGATGAGCGAGATGGAAATCTTCGTGCGCAACAACCCCACGCAGTGGTTCCACTTCGAGTAAAGAGACCCGCGATGGCCCGCCTTCTCGTCGGACTCCCTGCCCTTCAGGGCGATCTCGAAAAATACAAAGCTCGCTTCGACTTGCTCGAGCTCCGGCCGGTGGACACGACGGTGCCCCGCCCGGGGACGCTGCGAAAGTGGCGCAAGCTCGTCGGCCCCGGCTTCGTCTTCAGCGTCGTGCTCCCGCGCGTCGTCGGGGAGCTCGCGCCCGGGCCGGCGCTCGACGCCGCGCTCGCCGAGTCGCTGGAGACGGCGGCGGCGATCGAGGCTCGCTGCGTCGTCTTGCAGACGCCGGCCACGGTGCGCCCGACCGCCGCCAACCGGAAGCGCATCGCCGCGCTGTTCGAGCGGATCGCCCCCGAAGGGATCGTCCGCTGCTGGGAGGCGCAGGGGATGTGGGAGCGCGAGGACGTGCTGGAGACGGCCCGCGCCGCCGGCGCTCTCCCGGTGCTCGACGCCGCGCGCGACGCGCTCCCGCCGGGCCCGATCGCTTACACGCGCCTCCGCGCGCTCGGCAGCTCGGCCGCGCTCGGATCGGCCACGCTCGACAAGGTGGCGGATCGGCTGCGCAAGCGGCGCGAGGCCTTCGTGGTGGTCGACGGCGCCAGCGGCGAGGCGCACCGCGTGAAGACGGCGCTGACCTCGGCGCTGGTGAAGAAGGGCGCGCGCTCCGCGGGGCCGCTCGTGGTGCGCCCCTCGCTGCCGACGCTCATCGCCGAGGACGAAGAGCAGTGATCCGCGCTGCCGCGTCCACCGCGAGCTCGGCTGCTGCCCGCGCCGCGGCGGCGGCGATCATCGAGGCCGGGGGGACCGCGGTGGACGCGGTGATCGCCGGCTTCTTCGCCGCCGCGGGCGAGCGGCCGGGCGTGCTGCTCGCGCCGGCGATCGCGCTGGTGGCGGGCACGGGCGCGGGCGCGCGCGCCTACGACGGCCGCTCGGTGCAGCCCGGCCTCGGCGCGGCTCGCCCGCGCGGCTTCGTGGCTGACGCGGCGATCCCCGACGCGGCCTTCGCCTCCGCGCCGCGGAGCATCGCCATGCTGGTGCTGCTCCACGGCCACCGCGGGCGCACCTCGCTCTCGGTCCTCGCCCGCGACGGCGTCGCCGCCGCCGAGGCGCAGGGCGAGAAGGCGCGCGCGGGCTTGATCCGCCGCGTCGGCGCCTCGGGCGTGCTCGCCCTGCGCTCCGCGGAGGTCGCGCGCGAGCTGCTCGCCGCCGCGGGCTCCGTGGCCGGCGGGGTGCTCACGGAGCGCGATCTGGAAGAGGCCCGCCCCGCCGAGACGGACGCGATCACCACCGCGCTCGCGTCGGGCGCCAACGTGTTCACCTCGCCGTGGCCGTCGCTCGCGGCGTCCGCCGTCGCCGCCGAGGCCGTCGTGGCCTGCGACGGCCGCGGCATCGTCGCGGCCATCGCCTACGTGCCCACGGGCGCCGGCGTCCTCGTCCCCGAGCTCGGCGTCGCCCTCGCGCGCGACGCGGTCCCCGTGCTGCGCGGCGTGACGCGCGTGGCCCCGGGCACCGCGCTCGAGGCCCCGGCGCCGATCGCCCTCCTCGGTCGCAAGGGCTTCTGGGCCGCGGTGGGCCTCACCGGCGCAGCCCAGCTCCGCCCCGAGGCGCTGGACGGCCTCGCCGGCGGCCAGGCCCTCGAGAGCGCGCTGGCCGACCTCCGCGCCCGCGAGGACGGCCGCATGGCGCTCGCTGCGACCAGCGACGGCCGCCTGGGCCGCGCCGCCTTCAGCGAGAGCTGAGAGCGTACTGACCAAGCTGCTGCGCGCCCCGAGTCGTCGGTCGGCGCTCAGTCAGCGTACTTGAGTACGCTTCCTTCGGCCTTCCTGGCCTCGGGCCGCTCGCGACGCTTGGTCAGCACGCTCTGCGACGCTCCTCGTGCGGCTCGCCGATAGAGGCGAGCCGCGCCTGCTCGCTAGCCACGCGTCGCGTGAGGTCGGCAGAACAAAAAAGAACGAGGCGCGAAGGGGGAACCCTTTGCGCCTCGTCTTCGTGCGGTCCGCGCTGTCGAGCCGCGGTCCGCGCTGTTGCCCTCGCTTGCGCGAGGGCCGCTCGCCCTACAACGACACGCCGTAGCGCTTCGCGTAGGCCGTCACGCCGACCTTGTCGATCGTGCGGATGTCGCGCGTCGTCAGCCGCAGCGTGACGAACCGGCTGAGCTCAGGCACCCAGACGCGCCGCGTCTGGATGTTGATGTTCTGCCAGCGCTTCGTCTTGATGTTCGAGTGGGAAACGTTTTGGGCAAGCAGCTTGCGCTTCCCCGTAATGTCGCTCTTCGCCATGGCGTCCTCGCGTTACGGTCGACCCCTGGGACCCGGCACAGCGGCCGAGGCCTGTGGGCGAGGGGGGTGGGGTCGGGGGGCGGGAAATTGGAGTAAACCGCCCAGTCTGTCAAGAGGTTCGAGAGGGGCCTCATGCCGTTTTTTCTCTCGTTTGCGTCGCGTTTGCGTCCCATCCGCGCCGCGTCCGCAGATGCCGGGCTGATCCGGCCCGATCAGGGGAGCGTGATCCGACCCGGAGCGCCGTTGGTCCCCGTCTCGGTGTGGCAGCTGTTGCAGTCCCCCGTCGCCTGCGGCGAGATCATGGCTTTGGTCTTGTCGCCGGAGACGATCATCGCCGAATAGGGCAGGACCACGTCGAGCTCCGTGTAGAAGTTGCCAGCCTCGTTCGCGGTCATCTTGATCGACTTGCCGTCGGCGCCCGTGACGATGATCGACGCGTCCTTGGCGCCGAGGCAGTCGTCGGGCGTGTTCGCCGAGAACACGGTGCCCGCGAGCTTGAAGCTCGGGCCATCCTCGCGGGAGTGGCAGTCGATGCAGGCCACGCCGGGGTGCATGTTCGGCGATCCCGAGTCCCCGCCCGTCCACTTGAGGCCGGCGGCGCAGACCTCGGGAGAGACGTACGACACGTCGTAGCAGCCGACGAGCAGCAGCGTCGACGTGGCCGACGCCGCGGCGAGGATCACCCGGCGCCTGCGCTGGGAGTCGCCGCGTCGCCGCCTCGCCCAGGCGAACGCCGCGACGAGGGTGAGCCCCAGCGCCGCGCCGGACGAGGGCGCAGGCCGCCCCGGCGAGAGCGTGGCCGCGCACCCGTAGGTGAGCTCCGGCTTCTCCGCGACCACACCGCCGCCGACGAGGTTGGGATCGGTCCCGGCGATGAGCTCCTCGATGTCGCCGATGCCGTCGTCGTCGCTGTCGGTGGCGTCGGTCTTCATCTGGTCGAGCACCTCGGTGAGCTTGCTCGTGTCCCCGGAGACGAGGTGATCGCCGCGCGCCGTCTTGCCGAAGGGCGTGTTGACGGTGCCGATGCCCGTCTTCCCGTCCGCGTGGCAGAGCGTGCACTGCGGCGCGCTCTTGAGCCCAAGGTGCGTCTTGACGGTTTCCGGGTAGTTGGCCGACGCCGAGGCCACGCCCGCGAAAAGTGCGATCCCGGCGCAAAGAGCCGTGCTTGCGAACCAGCGCATTTTCACAGCCTCAGAGATAAAAGTGGAGCTGCCCAAGGACCGAGGTGACGAGCGTGCTCGGTCCGCTCGAGGACGCCACGCTCTGCACGATGCCGTCGATGCGCGCGTCGGCGTGAGGAAGGAAGAACCAGGCCGCGCCGAGCCAGCCGCCCGCCGAGACGCCGGAGGTGTCGGCGCGGAGCTCGCCCGTCCCGAGGACGTGGATGCCTTGCTTGGGCTCGAAGTCGGCCTGGAGCATGCCCACCACGCCGACGGTCATGCTCGCGCCGGCCTGCGCGTCGAAGAGCGCGTCGGCCTCGGCCATGAGCACCAGCGGCAACGTCGGGCTGCCTCGCCCGAAGATGCCCGCCGAGCCGCGCTTGCGCGTCGTGCTCGTCGCGGTGTCGAGGAGCGCGCTCGTGAAGAGCCCGCTCACGCCGGCGGTGTAGTGCGGGGAGATCGTGTACTCGAGGAAGCCGACCGCGCCGCGCTCGCGGTACGCGTCGGGGTGGATCTGGAAGTTGCCGAAGATGCCCATCACCTCGCCGCGCAGCGACTCGCCGTTGTACGCGAAGGAGACGCCGTGCTGCTGCCCCGTGTTGATGTCGGTGCGCGTGTCTTTGCGCACCCAGAGCGTGTGATCGATGTTGCGGATGCCGAAGGGCAGGTTCATCCGGCCGGCGCGGATCAGAAACTCGTCGTCCTTGAAGGCGACGCCCGCCCAGTACTCGCGCGCGACGACGTTGTCCTTGTCCCGCGACGTCACCGCTGCGGCGAGGCCGCCGTCGTGGACGAAGCCGATCGCGCCGCCAGCCCGGAAGAAGGACGGGCGGATGATGGCGCGGAGGTCGGCCTGCATCTGGATGAAGCGCACGTCGGCCTTCTGATCAGGCTCCTGCCCAAGCACCTTCGTGACCAGCGTCGCCGCGCGGAAGCTCCCGCCCGCGAGCAGCCACTCCGGCGGCTCGAACGCGCCCCAGAGGAAGCCCGCGGTCGACGAGGGCTCCGCCGCCTCTTCGCCCGGCTTGGGCGTGCCGTAGCGCGTGCGCAGGAGCAGGTCCCCCTGCGCGCGCCCGTACGCTGTGAGGACCCCGCCGCCGGTTGGATCGCCGTGGCAGATCGCGCAGCCGGTGTACTCGTGGCGAATCATCCACGGGTATGCGTCGGCGCGGGACGCTGCGAGCGAGAGGACCGCGAAGGCGATGAGCCCCAGCAGCGCGGGAAGGAAACGAAGGTGTTGGTTGGATCGAGAAGCGATCATGCGAAGGGTGGGATCAGCGCACCGCGAAGACCCGGCCCGAGCGCGTAGCAGCGGGGAGCGCGGCTGTCTTCACGATACGGAGAGCACCGCGGCGCCCTCCGTAACGTGCCGGAAGATCAGTTGTCTTTGGCCTGGAAATTCACGCTGAGCTCGATGCCGGGCTTGACGCCGACTCCGAGGTAGCTGGGCGTCTTGATGCCGAACTCGGTCATGTCGACCTTGCTCGAGCCCTTGACCGTGAACGTGTCGCCGTCGAGCTTGGCCGAGTAGTGGAACGACACGTCCTTCGTCTGGCCGTGGATCTTGAGCTTGCCCTTGGCGTCGCCCGAGGACTCGGCGCCCGCGGCGGGGAACTTGAGCTCGCTGCGAGCGACCGTGAGCTCCGCGGTGGGGAACTTGTCGGTCTCGATGGCTTCCTTGGTGTGCTTGTTTCGCAGCTCCATCCCGGTGTCGAGAGAGCTGAGGCCGACGGTGATCGTCACCGTCTTGCCGTCGTCGGCGACCTTGAGGTCCGAGGTCTTGCCGTCGATGTTGATGCCGCCCGGGCCTGACGCGCGGAAGCCGGCGCTGGGCGTCCCGGTCGTGGAGAGCTTGGCGGCGGCGACCAGCGAGAAGCTGAGGGCCGCGAACAGAGCACCGGAGGCGAGCCAACGAGATTGAAAGCTTTTCATCGTGTCGTTCCTTCGTCAGGCCGAGGAGGAGGACGTGGCACTTCCGCCAGATCCGCGCCCAAGTTGCGCAGCTGCTGCGCTGCTCGTCTCACGTCGGGTCGTGAGACCCCAGGGGGTTGACGACGGCATTCTAACCGATCGGCGTCGCCCGGGGGGCATCGTTCAGGCTTCGACGTGTACTTGGCGAGAGGTCATGCAGAGCTTCACGCGATCGGTCGAAAATAAAATCCAAGCTGCGCCCCGGCGCTGATCGGCGGCCTCGAACTCGCGGCTGGATCCGTTGAAATTGCATTGGCGATTGAAGGTTCCGCTCTTGTCGTGCGAAGACACCGCGGAGCTTGCGGGCACGGCAAATCATGGCCAACGGGACGCGTCGACGAGCCAGGCTGGGCCTGCCGTTGCTGGTGATTTCGAGCGCGGTCGCGACGTCGGCGTCGTCGTGGGCGATGGAGGATCCGTCGTGCGTGCCAGTGCGCGCTGGGGTGGATCCGTCGACGCTGCCTGTTTCCTGGCGCACGGCATTCGAAGCGTTGATTGCGTCGACGGCGCGTGAAGGGCTTCCCTGGAGCTGTCCGGGAGGATCGGTGGCGCTGTCGATCCCGTCCGGAGAGGCGCCGGGGGCGCTGACGGTGACGGACGCGAACGGGCAAGTGATGACGCGCCCCGTGACGAGCCCCGCGGACGTCGGGCCCACCGGCAAGGCGCTGCTCGCCGCGCCGCGGGACGCGACGCCGGTGATTGATGTGGAGGTCGTCTCGCCCTCGCGTCCGCCGGCGGTCGCGCCGCCGCCTGTCGTGGCCTCGCCGCGCGTGAGCGAAGCGCGCCCGCCGCCTGTGGACGCGCGCCTCGTGGTCTCGCCGTCGATCGGGATGCGCGTGAGCGGGCCCGACACCACCGCGTGGATGAGCGTGTCGCTGCGGGGCGCGATCCCGGTCGACCTCTGGTCGGTCGGCGTCTGGGCGCGCCTCGATCTGCCGGTGGCCTCGGCGTATCGGCCTTCGCCCTGGTTCTCGATGTCGTCGGTGAGCGTCGGGCTCGGCGGCGGGCGCGCGTTCCCGGTCGGGCCGATCGTGCTCGAGGCGCTCTTCGTGCCGTCGGTCGCCGTCGTGTCGATGGAAGAAGAGCGGGACGAGACGATCCAGCACCCCGAGGGCGCGCGGGTGGAGCTGCGCGTCGGCGCGGAGGTGGGGGCGACGGTGCGGCTCAACGGCTGGCTGCGCGGTCGAATCGCGCTCGATGGTGAGCTCGCGCCGGCGAGCTCCCTGCTGATTGCCGAGGGGTTTCCTCGGGTTCCCAGGTATACGTTGGGGCTGGCTCTGGGCCTCGAGGCGGTCGTGCACTGATGAAGAAGCACAGCAGCAGCGCGGCGGTGCGGGACAGCCGATCCGAGGCGGCGGGCGAGGCCTTCGCCGAGGCGACGGACGGCGCGCTGATGAAGCGGATCGGCGAGGGCGACCTCGGCCCGCTGGGGATCCTCTACGATCGCTACCACGCCGACGTGCGGCAGTTCATCGCTCACGCCACGTCGGGCGGCGGCGACACCGAGGATCTCACCCACGACACGTTCCTCACGCTGTCGTCGATCGCCGCGCGGTACGACGGGCGGGCGACGGCGCGGCCGTTCCTGATCGGGATCGCCGCGCAGCTCGTGCGTCGGCGCCGGCGCGGGGTGATGCGCTGGGCGCGGGCCCTGGCCTCGTTCGCGTGGTCGGCCGGAGAAGCGACGCCGCTGACGCCCGAGATCTCGGCCGCCGCGACCGAGGAGATGCGTCGGTTCGAAGAGGCGCTGGCTCACCTCTCGGACGACAAGCGGCTGGTGTTCCTGCTCGTCGAGCGCGAAGGGCTGAGCGGCGAAGAGGTCGCCTCGTCCCTCGAGATCCCCGTGAACACGGTGTGGACGCGGCTCCACTACGCGCGCTCCGAGCTGCGGCGCGCCTGCTCCGAGCGGCCGGCGTCGCGGGGAAAGCCGTCGTGAGCGCGGCGCCTCTGCGCGAGATGGGAGCGCGATCCGGCTGCGATATGGCGCCGCTCGTCGAGGCGCGCCGCGACGGCCGCCTCGGGGATCGCGAGTCGGCGTCGCTCGATCGCCACCTGATCGCCTGCGCGTCGTGCCGCGCGCTCGCGGCGGATCTGGAGCGGCTGGCCGGCCTCGCGGGGAGCGGGCGGATCGCGCCGCTGTCGCCCCTCGAGCAGCGGCGCGGGCGCTTGCGGCTGCTGCGGGACGCGGCGTTCACGCCGATCGCCGCGGGCGGGCTCCGCGCGCGATCGCGCCTGCAGATCGTGCGCTTCGCGGCGGCGGCGGTGATGATCCTCGGCGTGCTCGTCGGAGGCACCGCGCTGGCCGTCCTGGGGCTGCCCTCCGAGAAGCCGGGGCCGCGCGCGGCGGAGTCGATCCCCAGCGCCGCGACGGTGCCCTCGGCGACGGGTCGCGGCGGCGTGCCGGAGTCGATCGAAGCGCCGGCGGCGGCGCCTCTCGAGGCGCTCGGGGTCGCGGCGCCCTCGGCTCTCGCGCCGCTGGGGGCGGCGGCCTCGGCGCCGATCGCGGCGGCACCTCGGCTGCCGGGGCCTCGGCCGAAGCGGGTGGGCGCGGCGCCTGCTGCCGGCGCGATCGGCGCGGAGAAGCCCAGCGAGGGCGCGTCAGCGCTCGCGGACGGCGTCGAGCTGATCGAGCGCGGCGACTACGGCGCCGCCGCCGAGCGCCTGCGATCGTTCCGCCGGAGCCACCCCACCGACGCGCGCGCCGAGGACGCGGACTTCCTCGCTGTCCTGGCGCTGGAGCGGGCAGGCCATCACGCCGCGGCGGTGGCCGCTGCGCGGGAGTACCTGGCGAGCTACCCGCACGGCTATCGGCGAGCGGAGGCGCAGTCGATCTCTACCGCGCCGTAATAGCCTGATGACCAGGCACCAAGCGCCTGGTCAACACGCGCTAAGCGCGGGTGGTCCAGTCGACGTCGGAGTCGTCGCGGCGGGGGGCGGGGCGGCTCGCGGGCGGGTGGAGGTTGATCCGTCGCGCGTCGGCGGCGAAGCGCCAGGCGGCGATCTGGAAGAGGCCGAGCGCGGCGAGGACGGCGGCGCCGGCGAAGGCGGTGGCGGCGATGCTGACGTGGACGATGTTGGCCGGCGTCCGCAGCGCGCCGGGCGACCAGAGCGCGCGGAGGGCGAGCTCGACGGCGAAGGCGATGATGATGCCCCAGCCGAGGAACGGGCCCGCGCCCTGCGTCTCGGAGCCCATGAAGCCCGTGAGGCTGGCGGCGACGGCGGCGAGGACGACGAGGCCGCCGATCTGCGCGGGGCCGAAGCCGCTGGAGAAGCTCAGCGCCGCGTGGATGACGAAGGGGACCGCGGTGAGCAGGGCGGCGCCGAGGAAGACGCGGGCGCCGGCGTAGGCGCGGTAGCGCGAGCGGAAGATCAGCGCCGCGGCGACGGCGATGGCCGGGACGAGGCGCGAGAGGCTCCACCCCACGCCGCCGACGCCGGTGGCCAGGGCCGCGCGGGTGCCGCCGAGATCGACCACGCCCGAGAGCAGCCCGAGGACGACCATGGCCACGGCGCGCTGGCGGTACGTCACGTGGGAGAGCGCGGCGACGAGGGCGATGGCGCCGATCACCAGCGAGGGGATCCCCGCCGAGGCGCCGCCCGGGCGCAGGCCCACGAGCGGCAGCGCCCCGACCACGGCGAACCCCAGCCCGAGGCCGGCGCACCAGATCCGGGCCGACTCGCCGGCCGGCTCCACCGGGGCCAGGTCCTCCATCAGCGCCTCGGAGGCGAGGAAGGGGCGGGAGAGGCGGTCGCTGGGCGAGTCGCCGGTGAGGGGGGCGGGGCGTCGATCCATGACGACGGAGGTGGGAGGCGTCTCGTCGAGGCTGCGAGGCGGCAGGAGCGAGGGGCGCGGCGCCTCTACGGCGGGGGCGGGCTGGCGGACGCTGCGCGGCGCGTCGTCGGCGCGGGCCTCGGTCCGGCGGACGACGCTGGCCGGATCGTTGGGCCCGGCCTCTTCCTTCGGCGGCGCGGCGGCCTGGGCCTTCGCCCCGGCGCTTGGGGGGGTGGCGGGCGGCTCGGGGACAGGGGGTTTTCCCCCGCCCGCGGGCGAGTTTTGAGCGGCGGCGGAGCCGGTGCGAGCCATCGAGCGGACCTCAGACCCGAGAGCGCTCGGCTTCGCGCCGGAGGAGCCGGCGGGGCGCGTCGGGTTCAGCAAAGGCAAGGCGCGCGACAAGGGTGCGGGCGAAGTCTCGCACAGCCGCGAAGCCTTGGGGATCGATTCGAAGGGTGGACTCATCCATGTAGCGGCGGCGCGAGATCTCGATCTGCACCGCATGCACGCCCTCGGCCGGCCTGCCGTAGTGGGCCGTGGAGAAGCCGCCGCGGTAGGGATCGTCGTGGCGGATGGTCCACTTGAGGGCGCGGCCGTGGGAATCGACGCGATCGATCACCAGGCCGGAGGCGCTCGTCCGCCCGCGCGTCCCCGGGACGAGGTCGGCCCGGTAGGCGTCGGAGTCGGGGTGGCCGCCGCGGCCGCGGCTCGGCATCGAGTGGGCGCAGAGCAGGATCGCGAAGCCGAAGCGCGCGACCTTGCGGGCGAGCAGCCCCTGGAGGGCGCGGTGGTAAGGCCGGTAGACCTGCTCGAGGCGCCGCGTCAGCTCGCCGCGCGAGAGCCGGGCGAGCAGGATGGGGTCCCCGTCGGTGGTCAGGCGCCAGATGAGGCCGCGAGCCCAGGGCGTGCGCCCCGCGCCCTCGACCGCGCCCTCGTCCACGTCGGTCTCGCTCCGGTTGAGGTCGATGACGTAGCGGCTGGTGCGGGCGTAGAGGAGCGTCGCGCCCTCGTCCGGAGCGTCCTGGAAGAGCTCGTCGACGTGGAGGTCGGCGTCGCGGCCGACGCTCCGGGCCGGCGCGATCATCGTCGCCAGCGACTCGGGATCGATCCAGAGGCCCGCGTGGGGCACCTCGACCACGAGAGGCGACTCCCCCGACCGGGGCTCGATGACCGCAAAGGGCTCCACCGGGCTCGTCTCTTACTCATTCTCGGCCCGGCGGCGAGAGGGAAGAACAGCGCTGCCGTCATGGATGGAATGTTTCGACGCCACCATCGTCGGCGATTTTGCCGCCTCGCCCCGAGGCGGAGTAGCCTCACGGCGTGGATCTCCACGGCTGGGTCGACGCTTACCTCGATCACCTCCGCGTCGAGCGCGCGCTCTCGCCTCGCAGCGTCGAGGCCTACGCCCGCGATCTCGCCAAGCTCTGCGCGCACGCCGAGGAGAGCGGCGCGGGCTCCACCGATCAGTTCGACGGCACGCTGGTCGACACCTACCTCGTCTCGCTGGGGAAGGCCGGGCTCGGGGCGCGCTCGGCGGTGCGCCACCTCTCGGCGGTGCGCGGCTTCGGCCGCTTCCTCGTGCGCGAGCGGGAGCTGCCGAGCGACCCCTGCGTGCTGGTCGAGCGCCCGCGCATCGGCCGCCGCCTCCCCAAGGTGCTCTCGATCGAGGAGATCGAGCGCATCCTCGACGCGCCCGATCGCGAAGGGTTCCGCGGCCTGCGCGACCGGGCGATGATCCAGATCATGTACGCGGCGGGCCTGCGGGTGAGCGAGCTCGTCGGGCTCAAGATCGCCGACATCGATCGCAAGAAGGGCGTCGTCTTCGCCCACGGCAAGGGGGACAAGCGGCGCCTCGTCCCCCTCGGCGAGCCGGCGCTGGAGGCCCTCGACGCCTACCTCGCGCTCCGGGCCGAGCACCCGCGCGCCGCCGGCACCCCGGCGCTCTTCCTCTCGCCGCGGGGCGGCCCGCTGACGCGGCAAGGCGTGTGGAAGCTGCTCACGGCCTACGCGCGCGGCGTCGGCGTCAGCAAGCCGAGCTCGCCCCACAAGCTCCGCCACAGCTTCGCCACGCACCTGCTCGAGGGCGGCGCCGATCTGCGCAGCGTCCAGGCGCTGCTCGGGCACGCCGACATCTCCACGACGGAGATCTACACGCACCTCGCCGACGATCACGTGCGCGCGGCCTACCGGCGCGCCCACCCGCGCAGCTGAAATGAAGAGCCCCGCCGCCTCTTGCGAGGGGCGGGGCAGGGCGCCGCTTGGATCGCCTGGCTACAGGCGCTCGGCGCGGGCGCTCAGCGCTGGCAGTTGACCTTGATGAAGCGGCTGCACTTCGGCTTGTTGACCGCCTGCGTGGGCACCGTGCCGCCGCCCGTCGCCGCCTTGGTGGCCGTCGAGACCAGCTTCCACTGCTTCTCGAGCTTCTGGCCGGCGACGACGGTGATCGTCTCGGTCACTGTCTTGAACTCCGCCTTCGAGGCGACGACGGTGTGCTTGCCTTCAGGCAAGGTGAGCGGCTTGTCGAGCTCGATCGCCTTGTCGTCGACCTTGATCTCGTCGCACCCCGGCTCGCACGAGAGCGTGACCTCTTCGCCGGCAGGGGGCGGCGGCGCGACCGGATCGGCCGAAGGAGCGCTGGGCGCCTCGACCGCGCTGGCCGTCGGCGCGGCGCTGTCCGCCGCGGCGACGGCGCTCGCCGACGCGAGGGGGACGATCACCGTCTCCGGCGTCGTTTTGTGGCCCATCACCACCCAGGCCGCCACGCCGCCGACGACGAGGACCAGCGCCACCAGCCCCACCAGGACCGGGGCGAGCTTGCTCGACGCGGGCCGGCGCACCTGGCCGATCTCCATCGTCGGGCGGCGCTGGTGCTCCATGCTCGGCGAGGACTGCTGCGGCGGCGGTATGTAGCCGGGAGGAGGCGCGCCCCCCGGCTGCTGTGGTTGCTGCTGCTGCTGCGGGGGCTGCATCTGCTGCGGCATCTGCGGCTGCTGCGCCGGGGCGCCGGCGGCGGGGCCCGGGGGCTGGCCGTGGCCGGCGAGCGGCGCAGGGGGAGGCGGGTAGTCGCCGCCGCCGCCGAGCGCCATCGAGGGGAAGGCCATCGTCGCGGCTGTCTCGGGGCCCTTGGAGACCACCAGCGACTCCACCGCGGCGGCGAGCTCGCCCACCGAGCGGAAGCGCTGCGCCGGATCCACCGCGAGCGAGGCGCCGAGGAGGCCGTCGAAGCCGGTGCTGAGCACCGCGCCGAGCTCCCGCGCGCGGGCCGACGGCGGCGTGCGCGGCGCCTGGAGCTCGCGCTGCCAGCCGTTGAGATCGGGGGCGCCCTGGCAGGAGCGCCAGTACGAGCGCCCCGTCAGCGCGTAGAACGTGACCAGCGCCGCCGCGAACACGTCGGAGCCCACGCCCGCCGCGCCGCCGGTGATCTGCTCGGGGGCGAGCCACGGCGCCGCGATGGCGTAGCCCTCCTGCGTCGGCACCGCGGCGCGCGGCAAGCCGGCGCCGAAGTCGGTGATGCGGATCCCCTGGCCCTGGCCGAACCCCACGAAGATGTTGGTCGGCTTGAGCGCGTGGTGAAAGAGCTGCCGCGCGTGCGCCGCGTCGAGGGCGCGCGCCAGGTACGCGAGCAGCGTCCCGACCTCGTCGGGCGAGAGCGGCCGCTGCGAGGCGATCTGCGCCAGCGAAGGGAAGGTGATCCGCTCGGTGACGCTGAAGGGCGCGCCCGTCGCCGCGTCGTAGCCGGCGTCGAGGAGCGGCACGGCCACGTCGGCCGGCAGCGCGTTCGTCCCCGCGTAGGTCTGCTCGATGGCGGCCATGATGTCCGCGCGCTGGCGGATGGCCGGATCGAAGACCTTGAGCGCCACCTCGCGCCCGTCGGCGCCGACAGCCGCGTACGTGGCGGACGAGCCGCCGAAGCCGAGCAGCGCCACCACCGAGTACTTGTTGGCGATGACGGTACCCGCGGGGAGCTGAGGAGCGCTCATTTTGCCTTCCCGAGCGACTCGAACGACTTGATGATCGCGTCGTCGGCGCTCTTGTCGTCCGTGGGCGCGAAGCTCACGCCGATGACGCCCTTGCCGTCGCTGATCTCGCCGGCGACGACGACCACGGTGCCCTTCTTCGCGCCGCGCGCGTACCCCGCGGTGATCTCCCACATGTCGAGCTTGAGATCCCCGATGGCCTTGGCGGCGGTCGGCGTCTTCCACGGGACCTTCTTCGGCGGCTTGCTCTCCACGCCGGCGGCCTTGAAGAGCTCGGCCACGGCGGCGTCGCGCGCGACGGTGTCCTTCTTCGCGTCCTTGTCCTCGTCGAAGCCGACGAAGGCCATCACCGGGCCGCTGTCGGAGGACTGGGCGATCGTCGCCGCCGCGTCCTGCGCGAACGTCCACCCGACGACGGGCGTCACGTAGAGCTCGGCGACGGCGACCTTGGCGCGGGTGTCGGCCTTGGCCTCGCAGTGCTCGTCGAGCTTCTCGCACTTGGGCGGAGGCGGCTTGGCCGGCTCTGCCGTGGTGTCGGCGGAGGGCTCGACGGGCTTCGGAGGCGGCTTCGAACCGCACCCGAGAGCGAGGACAGAGGCGGTGAGGAGCGCGAGGGGGCTGAAGGGTCGAAGGAGCATTGCGGACGTGAGCCTTGCAGAACCGGCACCGCGCCTGCAAGTAGAGAGCGATCGGCGCCGGAAAGTGGTGAGTTTGGGTGCGCCTCGCGGGGGAGCGTCCCTGCCTATTTCACAGCCGATCCGAGGTCTTGCTCCACCTGCTCCCCCAGGCTCGCCGCGACCTTGGCGAAGAGCCGGGTCCGCTCCGTCTGGAGGAAGTAGTCGGATTTGCCCGCCTCCGTCGCCTTTGTCTTGACGACCTCGACGAAGCCGACCGCGCCCTTCTCGTCCGCGTACTCGAGGCGGACCACCGGCTCGCGCCCCTCGGGCGGCGTCGCGGCGAACTCCAGCGGGCGCAGGCGCTCGAGCTTGCTCATCCAGTTGCCGAGGGTCTCGTCGTTCTCGCCGGGCTTGGCGGCGTCGGCCCAGAACTTCTTGGCGCCCTCGCCCCCGCGCACCAGCGCGCGCGTCTTCCCGCCGGCGAGGATCTTGAGCGCGGTGACGTCGCCCTCTTTCCACTTGTGGAGCTCGCGCTCCGTCAAGCTCGACTCGGCCGACTCCAGGCTGCGCAGCGGCTCGCCCTTGAGCACGTAGACCTCGCCCGAGGCCGGGTCCTTCACGTAGCGATCGCCGCCGCCGGGCGTCGTGCTCCCGAGCAGCAGCTTGTGCTCCGTGCCCGAGACCTTGAACGACACCGTGCCCTCGGGCTCGGCCAGGCCGAACTCCGCCGCGCGATCGTCGCCGATGCGCCCGAGCGCGCGCAGCGCCTTGAGCGGCGCCAGCGCCGTCGCCAGCTTGTCCGCGCCGTCCACCGAGACCAGCGTCGTCGTGGTGCGCGGGGCCGGCGCCGCGGGCGCGCCGCCGTCTTCAGCAGGCGCCGCCGCGGGCGCATCGCGCTCCGCCGTGCCCACGAAGTAGCGCCCGTTCGCGTCGCTCTTCGCGGAGAGATCGACCTTGCGGGTCTTGCTCTCGAACGTGAAGCGCTCGACGTCGGCGGCGCGGCCTGACCACACCGTCACGTCGCCTTGAGCCAGCGCCTTGGGCTCCTTGTCGCGTGTCCACACCCCGATCGCGGCCGCCGCGGAGACGGCCAGCACGGCGAGGTGCACGAGCGGCCCCGAGGCCGCGTTCGTCTTCGCCTTCGTCACGCCTTCTCCTCCTTCGCGCCGAGCTGCTTCGGCGCGGACGCCTTCCGGAGCTTGCGCCGTGTGACCCAGAGCCCCGCCCCGAGCAGGAGCGAGGGCGCCCCGAAGATCGTCGCGTAGAACCACGCCTGGTCCTTCTGCTTGGTGTGCTCGATCCGCACGTCCTCGGTGGTGGTGATCGAGCCGGTGAAGCTCTCCTCGCCGCCGAGCCAGCGGATGAGATCGACCGCGAAGAACACGTTGGGCTCGTTGCTGAACGCCGCGTCGCTGAGGCCGTCGGCGTCGGCTAAAACGAACGCGCGGAGCTCCGGCGGGTCCTTGCCCTTGAAGCCGGGGGGCGCCGCCACCGCGCGGCTCACCGCGGCGCCGAGGTTGTAGATGGCGCGCTTCTCGGCGGGCGCCGTCAGCTCGAAGTCCCCGTTGAGATCCTCGAACGTCTCCGGGAACGACTTCACCGCGAAGTCGACCTTGGCCTCGTCGCCCTCGGCCTTGTCGAGCGAGGACGCGCCCGGGAAGATCACCGCGCCGCGCGCCGAGTTGCGGCTCACCGTCGAGACCGAGGCGTGCGACGAGAAGCGGTTAGTGACGAGGATCGTCCGGTCGGAGTTGTTGAAGCGGCGGCGCACGTAGGTCTTGTCCGTCGCCAGGACCCCGGGGTGCCAGGCGAGCCCGACGATGGCCGCGAGCGGCGCGAGATCGGCCTTGGGCTCGGGATCGAGCGCGAGCAAGAGGTGCCCGCCCTTGTCGGCGTAGCGCTTGAGCGCGGCGACCTCTTCAGGGAGCAGCGCCCTCGAAGGCCCGAGCACGGCGATGACCGTCGCGTCCTCCGGCACCTCGGTCCCGAGCCCCTGCGCGAGGCCGAGATCCTTCACCGTGTAGTTCTGCGATTCGAAGAGGCGGCGGATCGATTTCCCGGTGCGCCCCTCGGCCACGTCGGCGCCGCCGGCCTCGTTGATCTCCCCGTGGCCGACGGTGAAGTACGCGACGTGCGCGTCGCGCAGCACCTTGAGCAGCGCCTTCTGGAAATCCCCGTCGAGCGTCTTGAGCTTCGACGCCGCGGTCTTCATGTCGGCGCCGATGCTCAGCGTCTCCTTGGCGTTCCCGCGCGAGAGCACGAGCACGCCGTCCTGGCTCACCTTGGCCTCCTTGGCGACGGCGGGGACGAGCAGCCGATCGTAGGTCTCCACCTTGAGGCTCGGCGCGGCGCTCTTGAGCTCGCGCAGGTAGCCGTCGACCTCGAGCCCGACCTCGTTGAGCTGCGGGAAGAAGGCCATCACCTTGATCGGATCCGCCGAGCTCTCGGCGATCTTCTTGGTGGAGTCGCTCGGCCGCGCCGTGCGGAAGTAGGAGAAGTCGACCTTGAGGTCGAGCTCGCCCGCCGCGTAGGTGAAGAGGCCGACGTAGATCAGGGCGAAGGCGATCGAGGTCGCCGCCGCAATGGCGGCGCGCACCCGGCGCGCCTCGACGTGGGCCGCGCGCCGCATCGGCGAAAGCGCCAGCTCGCCGAAGAGCAGCGGCAGGAGCGCGATCACCAGCAGCGCGATCCACGCCACGGTGGTGCCGCCCTCGATCCGCGCGCGCACCTCGGGCGTGGCCTTGGCGATCCCGAGGGCCGCCTTCGCGGTGTCGGTCGAGGTGAAGTAGAGCCCGACCGCGGCGAGCCCGAGCGTCGAGAGCAGCGCCAGCGTGCGCTCCACCGCGCGCCGCTCGCCCGAGGCGCGCCCGGCCTCGACGAAGCGGAGCGCCGTGGCGCCGATGGCCCCGAGCGCGCCGAGGCCCGAGAGCGCGTAGCGCGCGCCGTCGGACGTCACCACGCGCTCGCCCACGAAGATCAGCACCAGCGAGGCCGCGTAGCAGGGGCCGAGCAGCCAGCTCGACGAGGCGCGCGCCCCGCTCTGTTCGTTGCTCAACGCCATCGTCGGGCCTCCAGCGTCTTCGTCGTCGCGAAGAGGAAGAAGTAGGCAACTCCAACGTAATAGAGAACATTCTCGAGCTTGAGCACGCCGGTCATGAAGCTCCGCTGGCGTACGTGGAAGATCGAGAGGCCGAACAGGAACGTGTTGATCGGCGGCTCGGTCGCCTGCGCGACGAAGAAGATCAGGAAGAGCACCCCGAGCATCGCGCCCGCGTAGAGCACCGCGACCACCTGGCTCGAGGCCAGCGCCGAGGCGAAGAGCCCGACCGCGAGCGAGGCCGCGGCGAGCAGCAAGATCCCGGAGTAGCCCACCAGGATGTGCCCGACCGAGACCTTGCCGTTCACGAAGATCAAGAGCGGCATGTAGACGGTGAGCGCGGCGACCACCGCGAGGAAGAAGAGCCCCGCGAGGAACTTGCCGAGCACGATCTCCGACTCGCGCACCGGCGCCGTGTTGAGCAAGACCAGCGTCCCGCCCTCGCGCTCCCCGGCGAGGAGCCGCATCGAGAGCAGCGCCGCGAGGAGGATCGTCGTCCCGCTCGCGCCCTCGAAGAAGACCCCGAGCACCTGCGCCGAGAGCAGCGCGCCCTTGGTGAGCCCGAGGAAGGTGAACCACAGGCCTTCGACGAGCAGCGCCACGGCGGCGACCACGTAACCCACCGGCGATCCCAGGTAGGATCCGATCTCCCGGCGGGCGATCAGAAGCGCGTTCCTCATGCGTTCACCGCCTCGTCTTCGCTCTCTTCTTCGTCTTCATCTTCGTCCTCACCGTCGCCCCCGCGCGGCGGCCGCTCGCTCGGCGAGGCGCCGGGCGCCCCCGCGAGGCTCAGGAACACCGACTCCAGCTCGCGCTCCCCGCGCCCGACCTGGAGGATCCCGATCCCGGCCTCGACCAGCGCCTTGCACAGCGCCTCGCGCACGTCCTGATCCGCGTCGACGCGGAGCGTGGCCACGCGCGGCCCCGGCTCGGCCGCGGGCAGCTCCTTGATCGACGTCACCCCTGGCAGAGCCTCGGCGAGCTCGCGCACCTGCTCCTCGATCGCCGCCGTGTCCCCCGCCGATCCGCGCACGGTGATCTCCAGACGCACTCCGCTCTGGAGCCTGGCGATCAGCTCGGCCTCGGTCCCGGCCGCGGCGATCTCCCCGCCCTTGATCACCAGGATGCGATCGCAGGTCTCGCTGATCTCCGAGAGGATGTGGCTCGACAGCAAGATGGTGTGCTTGCCCTTGAGCCCGCGCAGCAGCTCGCGCATCTCGACGATCTGCACCGGATCGAGCCCGGTAATCGGCTCGTCGAGCACGAGGAGCCGCGGCTTGTGGACGATGGCCTGCGCGATCCCCACCCGCTGCTTGAACCCATGCGACAAGGACGCGATCGGATCGTCGGCCACGCCGCCGAGCTGCGTCTGCGAAAGCGCCTCGGGCACCTGCTTCTCGGCCTGCGCCCGCGAGAGCCCGCGGAGCTGCGCCGCGAAGAGCAGGTACCCGCGCACCGTCATCTCCGGGTAGAGCGGCGGCGTGTCGGGCAGGTAGCCGATGCGCGAGCGCACCTCGTGCGGGCTCTCGACCACGTCGAGCCCGTCGATGGTGACGGTGCCGGAGGAGGGGAGGAGATCGCAGGCGAGGATGCGCAGCGTCGTGGTCTTGCCCGCGCCGTTGAGGCCGAGCAGGCCGACGATCTCCCCGTCGGCGATGGAGCAGGAGAGGGGGCCGACCGCCTTGCGGTCGCCGTAGAATTTGTAGAGCTCGTTGATCTCGATCACGGTGGGCCCAGGTTTCGAGGAAGAGCAGCGCCGGCCCTGAAAGGCAGGCGGGCGCCTTATACCAAGGAAGCTCGAAGAATCATTCCCTCCCGATCGCGATTTGCCGAATCAGAGCGAGCGGGTTCGACCAAGGCGGCAGGGAAGTGGCCAAGACGTTGGCGATCCACGCCGCGACCTGCGCGGCAGGGCCGAAAGACCGATCGCCGGGGACGCGAGGGAGCTTGCCGCGAAGGAAGAAGGAGAAGCTCGCGCAGAAGGCGAAGGACGCCGCGGATGCTTCGGCGGAGATCGCGGCGCTCGAGGCGGAGATGGCGAAGGACGGCGAGGAGCAGGGCGGGGGAGCGCGGGAGCGCCGCGGTGCGGGGGCTGGCGGAGACCGTTCCGTGGAAGCGGTTCTGGATCCCGCGCGAGACGGCGCCTGCGCTGGGCTCGGATGGCTACCTCGTCGATCCCGAAGAGGGGTACGGCAATTATGATTCGCTCGTCGAATCCGTTGAGGGCCCGCCCGTGCGCACACCCTACACCTGGATGGAGTCGGACAAGGCGCTCGGAGATATCAAGGATGCGCGCAAGGTGCTCTTCAAGATCCACGGCACCGCGAATCGCGAGGATACTGTGGTGATGACCAAGCCGAGTATGAGAAGGCCGCAAAGCACACCTCTTATCAGCGTGTGATGAGCTACCTGCTTCAGAGCTACACGTTCCTCCTCGTCGGCTAAGGAATCAACGAGCCGCTCGATCTCGACCTCGTCTTCGAGCTCAACGTCAGAGCGTTTGGATCAGCATTTACCGCGTCGTGGCCGCCCGCCGAGGCGAGGCGCTGCTGCGGCTGACCTTGACGCGCGCCGCCGACCTCGCGCGCGGCGCGCGCAGCGCCGCGGCCACGTCCTCGGCCGAGCGTGTGGTCACGATCTCGAGCAGCCGTTGCAGCTCCGCGTGATCGCCGGCGCGCTCGACGGCCGCCACCAGCGCCGCCGTCGGGGCCCCGAGCCGCGTCTTGTAGACGGCCAGCACGGCCTGCGCGAACCCCTCGTCGCGGCCCTCTTGCTGCAGATCCCTGAGGTACTTGTCGACTTCCTTCGTGGTCATCAGAAACTCCCGATCGATCGTGGTCTGCTTCGCCGGGTCGGCGGGGATCTCGAAGCGCAACCGTACCAGAACCGGCAGCGCCAAGCGACGCTCCGGCGCATCCTCGGGCAACGCCTGGACGTCGGCGATCGCCCGCTCGAGCGTCGTGCTCGCGCCCATGAGCCGGATGAGCAGCGTGTCGCGCGTCCTGGGCAGCTCGCTGATCACCACGATCCGGGTCCGCGTCAGCGTGGGCCCGTCGTAGATCCCCGAGCTCCGCCGCGAGCGGCGAAAGCCGAGGCCCGCCAGCGCGGCCGACGGGCGGCCCGAGCAGAGGATCCACTGCATCGGCATGGGCGGGCGTGGCTTGCGCCGGGCGAGAGCGCGGCAGAAGAAGCGGTGCTTGGCGATGCAGTCGGCCGCCTGGTTGCCTGACGGAGTGCGATGGTAGGGCTCGAGCGTGCAGCTCGTCCGGGCCATGCGGCCGAGCAGCCCGAGCGGCGCGAGCACCCTGGGCGCGCGCCCAGCGTCGGGTACGAACCACACGTCGATGCGCAGGGCATCGGGCGCGACCTCGGCCTCGGTCTCCACGCGCCCGCCAGGTGAAAGGCCTTTGCGCACCAACCGCTTCACGAGCTGATCGAACCTGTTGCGCACTGGCCGCATCCTCGCAGGAGAACGAGCGGCGTCAACAGGCATCTGAAACGGGTTCGCTCTCAAATTGCAGCGCCGTTTCAGCGCCAAGCCATGGTTTTATCGAGCGAGAGGTCGAGTCATCACGCAGAGTCAAATAGGCCCCTCATCTCGGTACGCTCTGTCTGCCCGCGTCCACCCTTCTCGGGTATGCTCTCGCGATGATGGCTTATTCCTCATCGCTCTTTCCTTCGCTCCTTCTCACGTCCCTCCTGGTCGGCGCGCTGCCGCTCCTCGCTGCCTGCGGTGGCAAGGTCGTCGTCGACAGGCTCCCGGGGGAGCCTGGTGCCGGCGGTAGCTCCCCCGTCAGCGTGGGCTCCGGGGGGCCGCCGCTCGCCTCCTGTGGGCCCAAAGAGCAGGCGATCCTCGGCGTGCTCGACGGCGCCCCGCTCTCGTTCTCGGTCCCTGTGAGCGGCGCTGGGCAGCGCGAGGGGTTCTTCGTGCTCAGCGCCCAGCAGGGCTCGCACCTGATCCTCTTCACGAGCAGCTCGCCCGATGGCAGCGCGCAGCACGCTGATGTCGGCCTGCTCGGGATCCCCGTCCTCGCCGAGGGCGACCCGTCGCCGCTGAGCACGCACCAGGGGCTCTGGATCTGCGACGACACCGGCCTCACCGGTGCGATCTCGCCGAAGACGCTCTCGATCGAGCCCGTCACGTTCACAGCGCCGCGGAGCCTCGGCGCGTGTCCGGGCGAGCCCGTCAGCGGTCAGCTCACGGAGTGCGAGGACGGCGTCGGCTGCAGCTTCTCGGATCTCGATGGGGTGGTCGGCGGGCAGCCCGTGCACGCGGTGTTCGATGGTGGGTTCAACGGCGAGAACATGTTCCAGGGGCGCGGGCTGCTCGCCTCCGGGAGCTCGCTCCAGCCATTTGTTTTCCTGATGCCGGAGGGCTCTCCGGATCCCGGCGCCCTCTATTGCGTCGGCAGCGTCGGCGCCGATCCGGCGACGGGCAACCTGGTGCTCGGCGATCTCTCGCGCCTCGGGACGTGCGCCGAGGCGACGCCGATCGCGGGGGCGGTCTCGGTGTGCGTCGGGGCAACCTGATCGCGACGCCCCGAACACCTCGCGAGGGGAGGGGGCTCGCGCTCGCGTTCTTCACGCTGTGTGTCCCTCCTGCCACGCCCTTTTTTTCGCCTGGATCAGGCTTCACCCGTCTTGCAGCCGCGGCATCCCCGTTGCTGAGTGCGCGGCAGAATGGCCCTCTTGAAACGGCTCCGCTTTCGCCTCGCTCCGCTCGTCGTCGCCGTGGTCGCGACGAGCATGGCCTGCCTTCAAGGCGCGCGGGCGCCCAGCGTCGAGCCCCGCGGCACCCTCGCTCCCGAGAGCCAGGAGGCGGGCCTCGCGCAGAGCGAAGGGCCCTTCGGCGTCGTCTTCGGGGCGCCGAAGGGCGCCACGGTCGATCCGAGCGAGATCACGCTGGTCTTCAACCGACCGCTGCGCGCGCTCGATGTCGCCGAGAACCAGGCCGCGCCGCCGGTGATCATCAAGCCCGCCGTCGCCGGCAAATGGAGCTGGGTCGGCACCTCGGGCCTCCAGTTCGTCCCCGAGGCGCGCGAGCTCCCGCGGGCGACCGAGTACACCGTCGAGGTCCCCGCCGGCACCCGGGCGCTCGATGGCTCGACGATGCCCAAGCCCTACGTGCTGCGCTTCTCCACCGTTCGCCCGCAGCTCCTCTCCGTTCGCCCCAGCAGCCAGTCCAGCTACGACTCGCTCGAGCCCGACACCTCGTTCGCGCTCCGCTTCAACCAGCCGGTCGACGAGGCCGAGGTCGCGCGGGCCACGTCGCTCACCGCGGGCGATCCGGCCGCGCGCGTGCCCTTCGACGTGAAGCGGCCCGATCCGAAGAACGAGCAGCTCGTGGACATCGTCCCGCGGGCCAAGCTGCCGCTCTCCGCGCCGGTGCAGATCACCACCGACGCCACGCTGCGCGGGCGCGAGGGGCCGCTCACCGCGGGGGAGCCGCACACCGAGTCGTTCTCCACCTACGGGCCGCTCCAGTTCAAGCGGATCAGCTGCACCGAGGACACGCCGCACAAGCGCTGCTCGGCCGAGGACGGGTTCTCGATCGAGCTCACCAACTCCGTCAAATTCAAGGACATCAAGCGCGCGCTCAAGATCGATCCCCCCGTCGCGGTGCGCTGGCCGCGCTGGTACGACGACGATGACGCGATCCAGAGCATCCAGGTGTGGGGGCGCTTCGTCCCCGGCCGCACCTACCGCGCGTCGATCGCCGCGGGGGCGCTCAAGGACACCCACGGCCAGCCGCTCGTCCGCGCCATGACCGAGACGGTCGCCTTCGACGACTACTGGCCTCGCGCCGAGATCGGCGTGCGCGGCGAGCTCTTCGACGCCGCCTCGCGCCGGCCGATCTCGGTGGCCTCGGTCAACGTGAACGCGATCGAGCTGGTCACGGCGCCGCTCGACGAGGGCGCCATCCTCGGGATCGACGAAGCGCACCCGCTCCGCTTCGCCAACCTCAAGGGGCTGCCCGGCGCGAAGATCTCGACGATCCGCCCCGGCGCCGCGGTCAACAAGCCCGCCGCGCACCCGGTCGATCCGGCCGTCGTCCTCGGCGGCAAGGACAAGCGCGGGCCGCTGGTGATCGGCATCTCCTACTCCACCCGCGAGGGGACGGCGGCGGCGCGGGCGAGCGAGTCGACGTCGATCATCTCCGTCACCGATCTCGGCATCAGCGCCAAGATCTCGCAGCGCGGATCGCTGGTGTGGGTGACGCGGCTCTCGACGGGGGCTCCGGTCGCCGGCGCCACCGTGAGCCTGGTGCGGCCCGGCGGTCAGCACCTCATCGACGTCGTCACCGACGCGAGCGGCTTCGCCCCGATCCCCGAGGCGGCCTTCGTCTCCAGCGGGATCGACGACCGGGCGATCATCTTCGCGCGCCTCGGCGACGACTGGGCGTTCCACCGCGTCCGCGACACCGTCGAGAGCTACCGCTTCGGCGTCTGGGCGGATCTCTCGCCCGATCATCCCTTCGGGATGATCTTCTCGGATCGCGGGATTTACCGGCCCGGCGACACGGTGCAGCTCAAGGGCATCTTCCGCGAGGAGGCGAGGACGGGCACCGCGACGCCCGCGGGCCGCATGGTCGACCTCGACGTCGAGAGCTCCGACGGGCAGCCGGTCACCAAGATGACGCTCCCGCTCAGCGCCTTCGGCACGCTCTCCGCGCAGGTGAAGCTCCCCGCCACCGGCCGCCTCGGGAGCTACAGCGTCCACGCGCGCGTCCAGGGCAGCCCGCGCGGCTACCCCGACGTCGGCGCCGACTTCGAGGTCGCCGAGTACCGCGCCGCCGAGTTCAAGGCCTCGGTGCAGAGCGATCGCCCGAGCTACATCCGCGGCGATCAGGCGAGCTGGACGGCGCGCGGCGACTACCTCTTCGGCGCGCCGATGAACGGCGCCGAGGCCCGCCTCGACGTGACCCGGAGCGAGACCTACTTCAGCCCGCCGGGGCTCGAGGGCTTCACCACCGAGGACAGCGCCTACCAGTCCGGTGTCCCCGAGGCGTCGCAGCGGCAGTCCCAGATCCAGAACGCCAAGGCGAAGCTCGACGCCAAGGGCGCGGCGACCCTCGCAGCCCCGCTGGCGATGCCCGGTCAGCGCGGGCCCGAGCTCGTCACCTGCGAGGCCGACATCACCGATCTCTCGCGCCAGATGATCTCCGCCAGCACCAGCGCCGTCGTCCATCCCGGCGAGTTCTACGTCGCGCTCGACGGCGGCGCCGACCTCTTCCTGAAGCCCGGCGATCCCGCCAAGCCCCGCGTGCTCACCGTCGATCCCAAGGGCGCCAAGGTGCCCGGCGTCGCGGTGACGATCGACCTCGTGCAGCGCAAATGGACGGTGGCCAAGCAAGCGGTCGGCGGCGGCTTTCGCACCCAGACGAGCCTCGTCGATCACGTGGTCGCGAGCTGCAACGTCACCACCGGCAGCGCGCCCGCGAGCTGCTCGCTCCTGCCGCCGAGCGCGGGCTACTACCTCCTCCACGCCACCGCGACCGACCGCCGCAAGAACCCGCTCGCGTCCTCGGTCGGCGTCTACGTGACCGGCGACGTCGGCGAGACGAGCTGGGGCGACAACGACAAGCAGGCCGTGGAGCTCGTCACCGATCGCAAGAGCTACGAGGTCGGGCAGACGGCGCACGTGCTGGTGAAATCGCCCTTCAAGTCGGCCGAGGCGCTGGTCACGGTGGAGCGCGGCGGGATCTACACGCAGCGCCGGGTCACGCTCTCGGGCCCGATGCCGACCATCGACGTCCCCGTCGGCGAGGACCTCCGGCCCAACGCCTTCGTCTCGGTCCTGCTCGTCCGCGGGCGGACCAAGGCCGCGCCGGACAAGGCCGACAAGCCCGACGTCGGCGCGCCCGCGTTCCGCCTCGGCTACGCGCCCATCCCGGTCAACCCCGAGGCGCGCCGCCTCAAGATCGCCTTGAAGCCGAGCAAGACCGAGCTCGGGCCCGGGGACACCGTCGACGTCGATCTCGACGTCAAGGATCGCTCGGGGAAGCCCGCGCGCGCCGAGATCACGCTCTACGCGGTCGACGAGGGCGTGCTCAGCCTCATCGGCTACAAGACGCCGGATCCGATCCCGATCTTCGGCGCGCCGCGCTCGCTCAAGGTCACGACCGGCGAGTCGCGCGCCGATCTGGCCAAGCTCCTGAACCCCTTCGTGGCGCTCGGCCTCGACAAGGGGCTCGAGGGCGGCGGCGGCGGCGAGGGCGGCGTCCGCAAGGATTTCAAGGCCAGCGCCTACTTCAACCCCTCGCTCGTCACCGACGCCGCGGGCCACGCGCACGCGAGCTTCAAGCTCCCCGACAACCTGACGACGTTCCGGATCATGGCCGTCGCCGCGGCCGAGGACGATCGCTTCGGCTACGCCCAGGATCGCGTCACGGTGAGCCGCCCGCTCATGGCGCGCCCGGCGTTCCCGCGCTTCGTGCGCGCCGGCGACAAGCTCGACGCCGGCATCGTCGTCACCTCGAAGGGCTTGCCCAGGGCGAAGATCGACGTCGCCCTCACCGCCGAGGGGCTCACCGTCGTGGGCGAGGCGACGAAGTCGATCGAGCTCGACGCCAACAGCTCGGCCGAGGTCCGCTTCGCCCTCGAGGCCCCGCGCGTCGGCAAGGCCAAGGTGCGCTTCAAGATCAAGGGCGGCGGCGCCGAGGACACGGTGGAGATCACCCGCGACGTCAAGGCGCCCTCGGTGCTCGAGGCGGTCGCGCTCTACGGCGACACCACCAAGGCCAGCGGCGAGAAGCTCGGCGATCTCGCGGCGATCCGCGACGACGTGGGCGGGCTCGACGTCAGCCTCTCCTCGACGGCGCTGGTCGGCCTCAACAGCGGCCTCGAGCAGCTCGTGCAGTACCCCTACGGCTGCACCGAGCAGCTGGTGAGCCGGCTCGTGCCGCTGCTCCCGCTCCGCGATCTCGCCCGCGACTACCACGCTGATCTGCCCAAGGATCTCGATCCGGTCATCACCAAGGCGGTGGCCGACATCCTCTCGCACCAGCGCAGCGACGGCGGCTTCGGCTTCTGGGCCGAGTCCTCGCAGCCCAACCCCTGGGTCACGGCCTACGCGCTCTGGGGCCTCTCCATCGCGCAGCGGCACAAGGTCGACGTGCGCGCCGGCGCCCTCAAGGACGCGGCCTCGTACCTGCGCCGCGAGCTCCCGCGGATGGCCAAGGATCCGCTCCTCTTCGCGACGGCGCCCTTCGTGCTCGACGTCCTCGCCGAGATCGGCGAGCCGGATCCCGGCACCCTCAGCAACCTCTTCGAGAAGCGCGCCGCGCTCCCGCTCTTCTCGCAGGCCCTGCTCCTCCACGCCATGGTCCTCACGCAGAGCGAGGGCGCGCTCGTCGAGAAGCTGGTCTCCGAGATCGAGGGCCACGTGCGCCTCGACGGGAACACCGCGCGCGCCGTCGCCAACGAGGGCGATCGCTACGCCGTGCTCATGGACTCCGAGGCGCGCACCTCGGCGCTGGTGCTCCGCGGGCTCCTCGCCGCGCGCCCGTCGCACCCGCTCGGATCCAAGCTCGCCATGGGCCTCCTCGCGGCGCGCCGCGGCGGCACCTGGCGCAACACCCAGGAGACGGCGTGGTCGCTCCTCGCGCTCGACGACTACCGGAAGGCGCAGGAGAAGATCACGCCCGACTTCACCGCCCACGTCTTCCTCGGCGAGGCCGAGCTCTTCAAGGCCGTGTTCCAGGGCCGCTCGCTCGAGAACCCCAAGACCACGGTGCCGGCCTCGGGCCTCGTCGCCGGCAGCGGCGCGGTGCTCTCGTTCGACGTCGAGGGGCAGGGGCGGCTCTTCTACGAGGCCCGCCTGCGCTACGCGCCGCGAGCCCTCCCGCAGAAGGCGCTCGACCGCGGCTTCTTCATCCGCAAGACGCTGCGCGCGGTGACGACCGAGGGGCTGGAGCAGGCCCTCAAGAGCGTCCCGGAGACCGGCGTGTCGTCGTTCCAGGGCGGCGATCTCATCCTCGCCGACGTGGTGGTCGTCACGCCTTCGCCGCGCGAGATCGTGGTCATCGACGATCCGCTCCCCGCCGGCTTCGAAGCGGTGGACGCGCACCTCGCGACCACCGGAGCGCGCTACGACGTCGACTCGGCCGACGCGCGCGACGACGAGAGCGACGGCGAGGGCGACGAGGATCCCGACACCCGCGCTGCCGGCCGCGCCTACCGGAGCAGCAGCTTCGTCCGCGAGATCCGCGACGACCGCGTGCTCTTCTTCGTCGATCACCTCTCGGCGGGCATGTTCCGCTACCGCTACCTCGCCCGCGCGACCACCAACGGCTCGTTCATCGTCCCGCCGACCAAGGTCGAAGAGATGTACACGCCCGAGGTCTTCGGCCGCACCAAGGCGGACCTCATCAAGATCGCTCCTCGCTAGGGCACCGCACGATGAGCCTGCACCAGCGCGCGCGAGCTTGGCTCGGCTCTCGCGCCGGCAAGCGCGCTCTCCTCGCCATCGCCGCGCTCCTCCTCGCGCCGTGGGCCGCCCTCGTCGTCGCGGCCGCCTTCACCTCGCTGCCGCTCGAGCTCGCCGACGGCAAAGCGCCCAGCACCGGCACCGTCCTCCGCGATCGCCACGGCGTCGTCATGCGCGAGCTCCGCGCCGACGACGGCGCCCGCGCGCGCTGGGTCCCGCTCGACGCCGCGGGGGATCGCGTCGCCCGCGCGGTCGTCGCCGCCGAGGATCGCCGCTTCTACCGCCACCCCGGCGTCGATCCGATCGCCGTGGTCCGCGCCGCCGGCCAGGCGCTCGCGCACCGGCGCGTCGTCTCCGGCGCCTCGACCCTGACCCAGCAGCTCGCCCGCTCGCTCGTGAAGCGACCGCGCACCCTCCGCGGCAAATTTGCCGAGGCCGCCCTCGCGCTGCGCATCGAGTGGTCGTTGAGCAAGCGCGAGATCCTCGAGCAGTACATCAACCGCGTCAGCTTCGGCCCCGGGCTGCGCGGGGTCGAGGCCGCGAGCCGCTTCTATTTCGACAAGCCCTCGGTCGATCTCTCGCTCGCCGAGGCCGCCGCGCTCGCCGGCATCCCGCGCGGGCCCGCCGTCTACGATCCCGCGCGCGGCACCGCGAAGCTCCTCCGCCGCCGCGATCGCGTCCTCGATCGCCTCGCCGAGGCCGGCCTCGCGCCGCGCGACGAGGCGCTGCACGCCCAGCGCGAGCCGCTGATCATCGCGCCCGCGGGCGGCGGATCCGGCGCGCCGCACCTCGTGCGCGGGCTGATGTCCGGCGCCCTCGACGAGGCCCTCGGCCCGCTCCGCAACCGCACCTCGGAGCTCACCCTCACCCTCGATCGCGGCCTCCAGCGCGAGCTCGAGGTCCTGGCGCAGCAGGCCGTGAAGGGCCTCGCGCCCCGCCACGTCAGCGCCGCGGCCGTCGTCGTCCTCGACAACGCGAGCGGCGAGATCCTTGCCTATGTAGGCTCGCCCGACATCGAGGACACAGCAAGCCTCGGCCACAACGACGGCGTCCTTGCGCTCCGCCAGCCGGGCTCGGCGCTCAAGCCCTTCGTCTACGAGCTGGCGATGGAGCGGCTCGGGTACACCGCGGCGACGGTCCTCCCCGACGTCGAGCTCTACCTGCCGACGCGCGACGGCGACTACCACCCCAACAACTACGACGGCCGCTACCACGGCCCGGTGCGCGTCCGCGAGGCGCTCGCCAACTCCTACAACGTGCCCGCGGTGATCACCGCCGACGCCGTCGGCCCGGCCCGCCTGCTCGAGCGCTTCCACGATCTCGGGATGCGATCGCTCACCGAGGACGCCGAGCACTACGGCGCGGCCATCGCCCTCGGCGACGGCGAGGTGCGCCTCCTCGATCTCGCCAACGCCTACGCCACGCTCGCCCGCGGCGGCCTCTATCGCGAGGTCGTCGCCGTGAAGGGCGCCCTCGGCAAGGACGGCGCGCCCCTCGCGCTCCCCCCGCGCGCGAGCCGCCGCGTCCTCGACGAGGGCCTGGCCTTCGTGATCACCGACATCCTCGCCGACCGCAGCGCGCGCCTCTCCTCGTTCGGCGAGGGCAACGTGCTCGAGCTCCCGTTCCCGGTCGCCGCCAAGACCGGCACCTCGAAGGGCTACCGCGACAACCTCACCGTCGGCTTCACGCCCGAGGTCACCGTCGGCGTCTGGGTCGGCAACTTCGACGGCTCGGCGATGGAGGGCGTCAGCGGCGTCAGCGGCGCCGGCCCGCTCTTCCACGACGCGATGCTCGCCGCCGCGCGAGGTCGCGCCCGCGCCGAGTTCACCCGCCCCCCAGGC
>FSTQ01000556.1_pt1 | contig 71276 bp, 61 predicted proteins | sample 1637281 | NCBI WGS metagenome assembly FSTQ01 (sample SAMEA3914818, study PRJEB12502) | metagenome | biome: forest; material: soil | place: Canada | collected 2010-06-26 | depth 0.1 m
ATGCGCCCCTCGACCCGCTGGAGCGAGAAGATCGGCAGGTAGGCGGCGATGATGATCAGCAGCGAGAACAGCGTCGGCCGGGCGACCTCGCGCGCGGCGTTGTAGATGCGCTCGGAGAGGACGGCGATGGGGATGGGCTCGGTCGGCACGGGCTCGTCGTGCGCGGGCGAGAGCTTGTGGAAGAGGTGCTCGACGAGGATGACGGCGCCGTCGACGATGATCCCGAAGTCGACCGCGCCCATGGAGAGCAGGTTGGCGCTCATCCCGCGCACGGAGAGGTAGATGAACGAGGCCGCGAGCGAGAGCGGGATCACCACGGCGACGATGAGCGAGGCCCGGAGCGAGAGCATGAAGACGAAGAGGACGAGCGTGACGAGGACGGCGCCCTCGATCAGGTTGTGGAACACCGTCTTCAGCGTGGTGTGGACGAGCTCGGATCGGTCGTAGAACGCGGTGATCTTCACCCCCGCGGGGAGGATGCGGCTGTTGAGCTCGGTGATGCGTTTGCTGAGGCCGTCGAGCACGACGGTGGGGTTCTCGCCGCGGCGCATGAGGACGATCCCCTCGACGACGTCCTCGTTGTCGTCGCGCGTGGCGATGCCCTGGCGCGGGGTGTAGCCCTCCGTCACCGTGGCGATGTCCTTGACCGTGACGGGGATGCCCTCGTGCGAGGCGACGCGGACGAGCTCGAGGTCGGGCATGTCGTGGAAGATGCCGAGGCTGCGGATGACGAACATCTCGGAGCCGCGCTCGACGTAGCCGCCGGTGGCGTTGGCCGAGGCCTTGGTGAGCGCGGTGAAGATGTCGGAGAGGCCGACGCCGAGCGCCGCCATCTTGGTGGGGTTGGGCTGGACGTGGACCTCTTTGATCAGGCCGCCGTACGAGACGACGTCGGCGACGCCGGGGACCTGGAGGAGCTGGGGGCGGACCGTCCAGTCCTGGAGGGTGCGCAGCGCCATCGGATCGGAGCTCTTGCTGTCGAGCGTGTAGCGGTAGACCTCGCCGATCGGCGTGGCCATCGGCCCGAGGCTCGGCTTCACGCCCTCGGGCAGCTCGGCCTCGAGGATGCGCTCGGAGACCTGCTGCCGCGCGCGGTAAGCGTCGGTCGCGTCGTCGAAGGTGAGCGTGACGAACGAGAGGCCGAAGAGCGCGATGCTGCGGAGCCGCATCAACCCCGGAGCCCCGTTGAGGGCGCGCTCGAGGGGCACGGAGACGCGCCGCTCGACCTCTTCGGTCGGCTGGCCCGGAAAGAGGGTGATGACCTGAACCTGCGTGTCAGTGGGATCGGGGAAGGCTTCGACGGTGAGGCCCGAGTAAGCGTAGTAGCCCCAGCAGCCGATCACCGCGGCGAGGAGGAAGGCCGCGAGCCGGTTGGCGAGCGAGAATTTGAGGATTCCATCGAGCATGAGGGGGCCCTCGCGGCGCGAGGTGGCCTCGGCCGCTGGTTGATTGCCCCCTATCCCCCAACCCCTTTCCCCCGAGTTCGGGGGAAAGGGGAGGAGACACGGAGGCCATGTATCCATCTCCCTTTCCCCCGAGATCGGGGGAAAGGGCCGGGGATAGGGGGCTTGGAGCTCTAGTGAGAGAGCGCGATCTGGTTATCGAGCAGGATCGCGCCCTCTTCGACGACGACCTCGCCGGGCTTGAGGCCCGAGAGGATCGGGACCTTGCCTTCACGCACCGAGCCGGCGACGACCTCGCGGCGGGTGAAGCGGCCGTGATCCGACTGCACGTAGACGTACTGCTTGGCGCCGTCGGACACGAGGGCCGAGGCCGCGACCTCGCCGCTGCCGGTGGGGGGCTCCACCGCGAAGCGCATCTGGGCGAAGACGTTGGGCTTGAGCAGGTGCTTCTCGTTGTCGAGGCGGACGCGCACGGGCACGGTGTGGCGCGTGGGGTCGACGACGGCGGAGACCATGTCGACCTTGGCCTCGAGGGCGAGGTCGGGGAGCGAGGGGCTGGAGATCTTGGTCGGCGTCCCGACGGTGATGCCCACGGCGTCCGCTTCGAAGAGCTCGGCCACGACCCAGACCTGCGAGAGATCGGCGACGTCGACGAGGCCGCTCTCGACGCTGACCTGCTGCGCCGGAAGGATGTTCTTCTCGACGAGGATGCCGTCGCGCGGCGAGACGACGGTGAACTCGTTGTCGGCGCGCGAGGAGACCTTGAGCGAGGCCAGCTTGCTCTGCGCGAGGCGGAGCGAGAGGTTGGCCTGGCGGTAGGTCTGATCGGCCTCGACCTCGTCCTTGGCGGCGACGGCGCGCGCGGTGACCATGGCCTTGACGCGCTCGAGCGTGCCCTTGGCGACCTCGACGTCGACCAGCGATTTCTCGCGCTCGGCGCGGAGCCCGGCGATGTCGGGGCTGGCCACCGTGAAGAGCGAGTCGCCCGTCTTCACGGGCTGGCCGAGCTCGACGAAGACCTGGGTGACGCGGCCGGGGAGCGGGCTGCCGACCTTGGAGGCGCGGGTCTCGTCGATCTTGACGCGCGCGGGGACGGGATCGCTCCAGTGCGTGGTCGCCGTCGCCACCGTGCCGAGGCGGAGCACCTTCCACTGCGGCGCGTCCGCGGCGAGGGTGACGTTGTCGTCCCCGATCTGGATGCCCGGCGCGTCGGGCGTGGGAGGAGGAGGCTCGCGCGTGAAGCCCGAGGCAGCCCAGATGGAGATACCGCTGACGACGACGGCGGCGAGGATGCCTTGCACCTTGCGCGAGCGCAGGGGGAAGACGGGAGTCGTCGGAGCGGTGTTGGGTTGTTCGGTGGTCATGAGTTACCTGCTCTGTCCGATCGCGGACGCGTCGAGCCCCAGCACGCGGCGGAGGTCGTTGCGCACGGAAAAGTAGTCGAACCGCATATCGATCTGATTGAGGATCAAGCCGAGGTGAGTGCGGCGGGCGAGGAGCAGGTCAGTCATGCCGACTTGCCCTTGCCCGAAAGCTTTCTGCGTGGTGTCGAGCACGCCGGCCGACTTGGGCACGGCGACGGCGTCGAGCCGCTTCAAGGCTGCTTCGAGGAAGGAGCGATGATCGACGAGGCCGCCGTAGCTGGCCTGCGCGCTCGCCGAGAGCGCCGTGACGAGGTAGCGCTGCTCGGCGGCGCGGGCGTTGGCCTTGGCGGCGTCGTGCTGGCCGTGATCGAAGAACGGCAGAGGGACGCTGACGCTGAGCGAGAGGGTGTTGGGCTGAGCGCCGCTGACGAGGCCGTTGTCGTGGGTGTAGCCGAGCCGCACGGTGGGATCGGGGATGGCCCGGCGGCGCGCGAGGACGGCGTCCTGCTCGGCGGCGGCGCCTTCGAGCTGCGCGGCCTCGATGTCGGGGCGGCGGCCGATGCTCCCCGCGGGCTCGGGCAGCGAGCCGGGCAAGGCCGCGGCGGCGTCGAGCGCGGCGAGGTCGTCGGCCGCGGCGTCGCAAGGCGCGTAGAGGATACCTTCGCACGCGGCGAGCGCGCCGGCGTACTCGGAGCGGCTGCGGGCGACGTCGGTCTCGAGGCTGATGGTGTCGAGCTGGAGGCGGTCGTAGTCATTGCCGCTGATGCCGCCGTGATCGAGGCGCGATTTCTGGAGCTCGTCCGACTTCTGCGCCGAGGCGAGGCCGTCTTCGAGGGTGCTCAATCGCGCTTTGAGATAAACGACGCGGGCCAGCGCATAGCGCGCGTCGGCGAGCTTGTCCGAGAGGGTGAGCTCGTAGCTCTTCCTGGCCCCTTTGAGGCGGAGATCCGCGGCCTCCATGCGCGGCCCGCGCTTGCCGAGCTCGATGGTCTGGCTGAGGCCAAAGTTGAAGTTGGACGTGTCCCCGAACCCGAGCCCATTGGGGTACTTCGGATCGCCGGAGCCCGCAGCCGGGTTGGTGCGACCGAGGGTGAACCCGCCGACCGCGACGTCGGCTGTGGGGTTGGGGAGCAGGAGGCGACTGGCACCCACGTCGGCGTTGGCCTGGGCGACGCGCGCGTCGGCGGCGAGGATCTCGCCGTTGCGGCGGCCAATCCACTCGACGAGGGCGCCGTCGTCCCGAAGGAGGGTTCCCACCGGAGCCGCCTTTGGAGGAGCCGAGCTTGCAGCGCTATTCACCTCGGACCACGCCGGCGAGCTCGTCAAGAGCAGGGTGGCAGGCAGCATGACGAGGCGTGTGACTCGCCGCATGAAGCTACCGAAGTGGGGGTGGGCAATAGCTGACCGCAAGTTCTCGTTCCTCCAGGGCGACCCCGGTGGGGCCCGAGCAGCGTTACAGCACGCTGCATGCCAGCCCTGGAGGACTGAAGAACCGCGGTTTTTTCTGCGGATCCGTCGTCGGATCAAAGAATCTTTAACCCCGCCTGCGCGGTGGTGAAGATTCTTATCGAGTAGGCGCGTCTGGTTGGTTATCGGCGGCGCCGTCCACAGCGCTGAGGATCAGCGCGAGCAGCGCTTCGTGCTCGATGAGCTCCGACGCGAACGTGAGGACGCGTGTGCCCGCGGTGGTGGCCATGGCGTCGAACAGCGCCGCGTTGGGCGCGTAGACCTCCTGGGGCATGAGGACGCCACGAGCGCGGGTCTGTGTCGCCAGGGTGGTGAAGGTGGCGAGGTCGGCCTCGATGGCGATGGCGCGCCCCTGAACGGCGGCCTCGTTACATCGGCGGACGAAGGCCGGAGCGCATCCCACGAGGAGGATGACGGGCGCAGGCCTGACTCGAACAGTCGGCATTTCAGAGCGTTTCACCGCGCGATTATCGCTTGAATGCGATGCAGAACGCCATGCCTTCTCGCTGAAGGGGCGGACGTTGTCGCGGCGGAGGCATCTCCACCTCGGAGCCTGATGATTTTCGCCGATCTGGGCGCGCCGCCGTCGTTGTCGTCGTCACCGTACAGTCGTACGGCTCCTCCTCCGCCTGGGCGGCACACCCAGCTCGACGAAGATCACCGACGGCTCCGTAGATGCGCTTTCAGCTCGGGTAGGCGGCGAGGGCGGCAATGAGCCGATCGAGGTCGGCGCGGGTGTGCCGCTCCGTGACCGCGAGGAGGAGCTGATCTTTGCGAGCGGCGCTGGAGCGGCCGAGATCGTAGCCGGCGATGATGCCCTTGGCGACGAGCGCGTCGGCGAGGGCGCCGGCGTCACCGCCGCGGACGGAGATGGTGACCTCGTTGAAGGTGGGCGCGGTGAAGGGCAGCGCGTAGCCGGGGAGCTTGCTGATCTCGCCCTTGAGGTGCTCGGCCTTGGCGAGGCACTGGCGCGCCGCCTCGATGAAGCCGCGCTTGCCGAGGATGCACATCTTGATCGTCACGGCGGTCGCGCAGAGGCCGCTGTTCGTGCAGATGTTGCTCGTGGCGCGCTCGCGGCGGATGTGCTGCTCGCGCGTGGCGAGCGTGAGCACGTAGCCCTTGCGGCCGTTCTTGTCGACGGTCTCGCCGACGAGGCGGCCGGGCACCTGCTGGAGGTACTTGCGGTCGTTGCGGCAGGCGAAGAGGCCGACGTTGGGCCCGCCGTACTGCGGCGGGAGGCCGAGCGGCTGGCCCTCACCGACGGCGATGTCGGCGCCGATCGCGCCGGGCGGCTCGATCAGCGCGAGCGCGTAGGGGTCCATCGTGACGGTGATCAGCAGCGCGCCCTTCTGGTGCGCGGCCTCGGCGAGGCGGCGCAGATCGCTGACGCAGCCGAAGAAGTTCGGGTAGCCGACGACGACCGACGCGGTGCTGTCGGTGATCGCCGCGATGAGCGCGTCGACGTCTTCCGCGCCGTCCTTGCCGACGGGGACGCGCTGGATCGATCGCGTGCCTTCGCCGATGCCGGCGACGTAGGTGTCGACCGTCTCGAGGTAGTGCGGGTGGACGCCCTCGGACACCAGCGTGTGCTCGCGCCCGTTGAGGCGTCGGGCCATGACCACGGCCTCGGCCGTCGCGCTCGCGCCGTCGTACATCGACGCGTTGGCCACGGGCAGGCCGAGGATCTCGCTCACGATGGTCTGGAACTCGAAGATGACCTGGAGCGTGCCCTGGGCGACCTCGGGCTGGTACGGCGTGTAGGCCGTGTAGAACTCGCTCCGCAGGAGGAGCTGGTCGGCCGCGGGCGGGAAGTGGTGGTCGTAGGCGCCCGCCCCGAGGAACGAGAGCATGCTCGCCGCCTGGTTCTTCTGCGCGAGCTCTTCCAGGTGGCGGATGAGCGAGGGCTCATCCATCGGGTGCTCGAGCGCGAGCGGCCTCGCGAGGCGCGCCTCGGGAGGGATCGACGAGTAGAGCGCGTCGAGCGACGAGACGCCCGCCGTCGCGAGCATCGACGTGATCTCTTCGGGCGTGTGCGGCAGGTAGCGCATCAACCGCTCGCCCTCAGTGGCCGGCCGTCTTCAGCAGCTCGGCGTAGGCGGCGCTGTCGAGCAGGTCGTCGAGCTCCTTGGCGTCCGAGGGGATGAGCTCGATCATCCACGCCTCGCCGTAGCAGTCGTCGTTGACGAGCTCGGGCTTGTTCTCGAGGGCGCCGTTGATGCGCTCGACCTTGCCGCTCACCGGGGCGAAGAGATCGCTCAGCGTCTTCACGCTCTCGATGGTGCCGAAGGCCTTGCCGGCGGTGAGCACGTCGCCGACCTTCACGTCGAGGTTGACCAGGGTGATTTCGCCGAGCTGATCGACGGCGAAGGCGGTGATGCCGATCACGACCTTGCCGTCCTCCGACTTCGCCCACTCGTGATCTTTGCTGTACCGCCGGTCCGACTTCACTTCGTCGCTCGCCATGGAGATGTCCTCGAGAATGGGGGGTTGCGAAAGGGCCGCGCCGGTGGGCTAGGCGCGCTTGTAGAACGGTGTCTTGGCCACGACGGCTTCGATGGAGCGGCCGCGGCAGTCGACGAGGAAGGTCGTGCCGACGGCCGCCATGTGCGTGGGGAGGTAGCCGAGGCCGATGCTCTTGCCGATCGTGGGGCCGGGGCTGCCGCTGGTGCAGACGCCGACGCGCACGCCCTCGGCGTCGTGGAGCGCGTAGCCGTGGCGCGCGATGCCGCGGCCCACCATCTCGAAGCCGACGAGCTTGCGCGTGAGGCCGTCCGCCTTGATGCGCTGGAGCGCCTCGCGGCCGATGAAGTCGCCCTTGTCGAGCTTGACCACCCAGCCGAGCCCGGCCTCGAGCGGGTTGGTGGTCTCGTCGATGTCGTTGCCGTAGAGCGAGAGGCGCGCCTCGAGGCGGAGCGTGTCGCGCGCGGCGAGGCCCGCGGGCTCGAGCCCGAGCGGGCCGCCGAGGTCGCTCAGCGTGCGCCACACCTGGGCTGCGTGCTCGGGCTCGCAGAAGATCTCCACGCCGTCTTCGCCGGTGTAGCCGGTGCGCGCCACGGTGCACTGCACGTTGGCGAGGATGGCGTCGCGGAAATGGAAGCTCGGCAGCTTGGCGAGCTCGGGCCCGTCGCCGCCGGCGAGCGCGGCGACGGCGAGCGCCTTCGGCCCCTGGAGCGCGATCATCGCCGTGCGATCGGAGGTGTCCTCGAACTCGCAGTGGTTCTCGGCGAGCTTCTTGAAGTGTGCGGAGATCTTGTCGCGGTTGGCCGCGTTGCAGACGATCAGCCATTTCGTGGCTTCGATGCGGTAGACGATGAGATCGTCGAGGATCGTGCCGGCCTCGTTGCAAGCGCAGGTGTAGAGCGCCTGGCCGTCGACGAGGCGGCTCGCGTCGTTGGTGATCAGGTAGTTGACGAGCTGGGCCGCGTACTCGCCGCTCAGCAGCAGCTCGCCCATGTGCGAGGTGTCGAAGAGGCCGGCCGCGGCGCGCACGGCCTTGTGCTCTTCGCTGATGCCCTTGTACTGCACGGGCATCTCCCAGCCGGCGTACGGGACCATGCGCCCGCCGAGCCCGACGTGTGTGTCGAAGAGGGGAGTGCGGCGGAGCGCGGCGCTGGTCGAGGTGGACACGGGCCCGATCTAGCCTGGATGCGCGCCAAAGTCGACGGGCGAGGAGGCCTCCGAGATCACGTCACTCGAGGTGCGTGGGATCGAGCGGCGTGCCCTTGGGGCTGAGGCCGAGCTCCTTCCAGCGCTCGGCCTCCGTCAGCCCTTCGCGAGCGGGCGGGCGCGTCTCGTCGCGCACGGTGAGGCCGGTGTCGCCGTTGCGCGAGATGACGTCGACGCGCAGCGTGCGCATGGGGTTGACCCGTAGCGTGACGCCGGTGAACACCGTCTTCGCGGGGCCCGTCTCGACGTGCGAAGCGATGACCCGCTGCCGCACGTAGTTGGCGACGAGCTCGGGCGCCACGTCGCCGGAGGCGAAGACGACGTCGTCGAAGCGGCCGACGACGCGCATCTGCCGCGGGATCGGGAAGCCGAACGCTTGCTCCGCGCCCTCGGCGATCTCGTCGGGCAGCGCGTGATCGGCGGGGCGCGCCGAGGCCGAAGCGACAGGCGACGTCGTGATCGGCGCGGGCGGAGGAGGCCGCTTGCACCCGGCGGTCGCGGCGATCGCGATCGCCGCGACGACGGTCGCGGCGGGAGAGGAGCGATTCATTCGATGATTGTCGCCCACGAGTCGATCCGCGTCGACTGGCGAGGAGCCTGGAGGTTCATGCTCTGGATCCCCGTGAACGCGTCGGTCTTCACCGCCGTGTTGTTGTTGATGCCCGCGCCGGGGCCCTTCTGCCACACGAGCTGATAGACGCCGGCGCCGGCGCTCGACACGTACGAGTGCGTGCCGAGGTAAGGATCCGTCGCCCCGTCGACGACGGTGTCACAGCTCGGCGTCTTGGTGACCGCGACACCGGCGATGATGGTGTTCTCCGCGGTTTCGAACTGCTTCGGCGGGCTGTTCCCGTTGGGGAAGCGCGGCGCCGCCGTCTGGTAGTCGAGCGCCCAGATCTTCGAGACACCGAACGCGCACGCCGGAGCGCCGGGGAGCGTCGGCGCGAACGTGGAGAAATACGCGACGGAGTCGAAGATCCCCATCGGCCCGGTGACGCGCTCGCCGCCGATGAAATCGAAGTACCAGTTGGCCTTGGTCTCGAAGGTGCCGGCGAGCGCGTTGCGCTTCTCCAGGATCGACCAGACGCGGGTCTGCATCGTGCTCGCGGTGAGCTGCTCTTGATCGCCCGTGGAGAAGAGGATCACCGTGTCGCCGAGCGGGTTCGTGGAGATGACAGGCGCGGTCTGCACGACCTGGCCGCTCACTCCGGTGTCGCCGGAGACCGAGTAGCCGTCCCACGCGATGGTCATCGTCCACTTGCTCGGATCCGTGCCCGACACGTCGACGCGCCAGAGCACGCCGTCGGCGTCGCCCACGTAGAAGCGCGTCGCGACCTGGCCCGTTTGACCGGGGTAAGCGACAGGCACGCCGGTGATCGGCGAGACCATCGGCACGAGCTGCGCCCGCGGCGGGTTCTGCGTGAGCAAGCCGGCGGGCCCGTCGGCCGCGCTGGCGCGGAAGTTCATCAGCACCTCGCCGTTGTCGAGGCGCACGATGGTGAGCGAGCGACCGCCGCCCGGCTTCCAGCAGCGCACCTGGGGGCGCACCTGGTACGTCGGATCGTTCATCAACGCGATGGGGGTGTTGTTGTTGTTGGGGTTGGTGGCCGTCGTGTACTGCGTCGTGCACGGCCCCGGCAGCGACCCCGAGGCGCCGCCCGGGAGGATGGCGACAGCGACCTCTTTGACGTCCGTGCCCGTGTCCGCGAGCGCGACCGTGGCGATGGTCGGCGTCGACGTCGTGTCGCCGAAGAGCGCTGCGCCGCTCGGATCTTTCGAGAGCTGCCAGAGGAAGCGCGGCGCGCTCGGATCGGTGATGTCGAGCGCGTAGTAGAAGCCGCCCGCGCCGCCGCCGCCGGCGAGCAGCACCGTGCTCCACTGCACGGCAGACGTGCGCCGCCGCTCGTACACCGGCGGGAGCGTGGGGTTGACGAGCGTCCCCGCGACGTCGGCGATCACCGGCGCGCCGTCGAGGAGCACCGCCTGACGATCGTACGACGTGAGCAGGTTCGGCAGCACCGTCGGCGGAAAGAACGACCAGAGCTCGTTGTTGCCGAGCTGGTTGATCTGGAACGTGTCGGAGGGATCGCTCGCCGAGATCTTGAAGGCGTGGAGCTGCCCGTCGGTCGTCGCGGTGTAGAGCATCAGCGGGCGCTTCTTCTGCTGCGTCGCGTACGCCGCGTAGCTGTCGTCGCGGAGCAGCTCGCGCGGCGCCGTCGCGATGGCGGGCGTCGAGTGGTAGACGCTGCCGAGCTTGCTGCACAGCGCGCCGTTGGACGCGCAGATCGCTTTGTTGCGCGTCTTCGGCCAGGGCGACGTGCCGATCTCCCACTGCATGAGGCTGGCGGCGCAGGTCGACGCGCTCGTGGTGGCGAAGGCCGCGCTGCACGCGGCCGGCGCCGCGGCCGGATCGATCGCCAGCGCCGCGCTCGCCGAGGACATCGAGGTGACGAACCCCGACGCGGTGTCGAGCGGCAGGCCCGTCGTGTTCTGCGCGTAGGTGCCCATGCCGTCGTCGTTGACGATGCCGGGGCGGATCGTGCTGTCCGAGGCGATCTTGGTGCCGATCTTGGGCGCGATGAAGCTCCAGAACTGGCGCGGGTGAAGCGGATCGTCGAAGTCGATGTTCTCGCTGAAGTCGTCGCCGCTGGTGGACACCGGCGCCTGCGGGCTCGCCACGTTGGTCGCGTCGCAGGTGAAGCGCTCGCGCTTGATCTGACCGCGCCAGAGGTGCCCCGTCCCGTCGGCCGAGAACTGCGCGGTGAAGCGATACCCCGCGGCCTGCGCGCCGCTGCCCTGCGCGGAGGTGGAGCCGACCGGCGCGAACACCGGGATGGTGCGCGCCGTCGAGCTCGAGGTGATGCTCCCGAGGATGTCGGAGAGCACCTGCTGAAGAGCGACCGGATCGTCGGCGAAATACGCGTGCTGCGAGCCGCCGGCGATCGCCAGCTTGGAGAGGTTGCAGCAGGGGATCAGCGCCGCAGGCGGGTTGGCGCAGACAGCCAGGTTGGTTTGATCGAGCTGCGAGCAGCTCGTCAGCGGGGGGACGACCGACGCGAGCGCAGCCGGGTTGGAGACGGCGAACCCGACGACGAAGGTCTGAATCGCGGTGTTCCCGGGCTGGGTGGCGAGGGCCTGAGCGGTGGTCGTCGCCGGCTGATACGGGCAGACGCCGCCCACTTGATTGCAGCTCGGCCGCAGATCGAAATCAGGGCCGTTGGCGCCGTCGGTCAAGAAGATGATGTATTGCTTGCGGCAGCCGCCGACGGCATAAGGATCATCCTTGGGCCCGAAGGGCTTGGTCGTGTTCTGATCGATGTCGGAGTCCTTCGTGAGGAAGGTGCGCGCGTCGTCGAACAGGCCAGAGATCGGCGTGGCGCCGTAAGGGCGCATGGAGATCAGCGCCTCTTGAATGTGATCGTTGGTGTCGTGAACGCCGACGAGCGACGCGTCCCACGCGCCGAAGGGGATGAGCCGCCCCTCCCACGGAGGCGCGCCCGGCCCGCGCGCCCCGACCTCGAACGGCGTGGAGGCGCAGTTGGGCGGATAGCCCTGCGCGTAGCCGCCGCTCGCCGGGTTCCAGCTCGGGTAGTAGCTCCACATCCCCTTCATGCCGTTGGGATAATCGGTGCCGCTGGAGGTGACACCGGTGTTCTCGTCCGGGAGCGTGTCGAAGGTCATCATGCCGAATCGAACGCGATCACGGAACGTGTCGAGGAGGCCGTCCGCCTTCTGCGACCACGGCTGAGCGCACGAGTCACCGTAGGCGTCGTGATAGTGAATCGAGCCTGCAGGCCAGTCATACCAGTTGGACGACTTGACGCCGGGGCCGGGCGTACAGCCGTTGGAGTACATCCTGTTGAAGGGCAGGTAATAGGACCAGTCGTAAGGAGCGAGCCAGTTCGCGCCGGGGAGCGGCGTGACGCCGAGCCCGTACTCCGCCTTGAACTCGGGCGTGTTGCGCGGCGTGGCCTGGCACGAGAAGCCGTTGATGCTGCCCGTGAGCACCGACACGAGGCTCGCCCAGCGGTTCTGCGTCGTCGCGGCGGGCTTGGACGGGTCGCACTCGCTGCCAGGCACGGCGCCGGGCAGGACGTTGGTGCCCGACGCGTCGGGCTTGATCAGGTACTCCATCGTGCCCGACGTATCGACGAGCAGGAGCACGTTCGGCAGCGGAGGATCGATGTCGAGCTGCGCCTGTGCAGTACCCGACCACGCCCCGAAGGCGAGGGCCGCAGCAGATCCGGTGAGGAGGACTCGTTTCAGCGTTCGCATAGCGCCTCCCAAGCGATCATCGGAGTATATCACAGCTACCTCAAATCGGTCCCACGCGAAGGAACGCGCGGGATATCTCGCTGCTCTGCGACCCCGCCGCTGACGCGTCGAGCGTCCCAGCGAGCGTGTTCTTCGTGCGGACCTGGGCTATCGCCGTCCCCGTCACGTCGTAAAACTGGGGGCTCTGCGGGCTGGCGGTGGCCAGCATCCCCGGCAGCGGGGCCGCGGGGCCGGTCACGTCCGTGATCTCGATCCAGAAATAGCCTTCAATCGTCGGCGATCCGAGGCTGTACGGGGTGAGGACGCTATACCCTTTGAGCGCCATCGGAGTCTGGATCTCGTCGTAGCCCAGGCGATAGCAGGTCGGTCGCATCAGCGGCGCTGATGGCAGATTCTGGGCCATGCACTTGCCATAATCGGCGAACAGCGGATCCGACGCATGGTTGACGATGCTCTGGCCGCTGACATCGGGCGAGAGCTGCGCCACGGCGAGGAGCATCGCGTAGTCGGTCAGGTAGTGCGTCTGCGTCATCTGCCGCTCGTTGCCGCTCGCCGCGGTGCCGAGCGTGGCCGAGCGGGCCGCGAGCACGCCGATGCCGAGCAGCAGCGTTATCACCATCACCACGACGAACACGGCGGCGCCGCGCTCGCGCCGACGGCGGCGGAGACGAAGGAAGAGCGGCTTCGAGGTCTGGGCCTGCTTCATCACGGGGAAAACTCCGCCTGGTTGGGAAGCGCGACAGTCGCGTGCAGCGTGCGAAGACGGGTGAAGCGCTCGCGGATCGGGGGTTGTAACACGGCGAAGCGGTAGTTGTGGCCGCTCGCGCCGAGCTGGTTCTCGCGGTCGGGGATGCGCGCCCGCGTGGAGAGCCGCACTTGCACGGCGCGCACCAGCTCCGGCGCGTTCATCACCAGGGGATCGTCGAAGCCGTACGTCGTCATCTGCGGGTTCAACGCGGTCGCGCTGCCGATGATCGGCGCCTTGGTGACGCCGAACTTGAGGTCGACCGCGAGCTCGGCCACGAGCTCGAGCGTGTCGGGCATCTCGACCTCGTTGGGGTCGAGCTCGACCCGCACGAGCTCGGTGCGGAGATCCTCGCCGGTGAGCGGGGCGGTGGTCGGATCGGGCGCGACCAGCGTGCCGTAGGTCGGGTTGTTCTTGAGGCTGCGCAGGTCGTAGAGGACGCGCGAGACGACGCTGACGAAGACGCCGCGGTTCGAGCCGTCGCCGAGGCCGCAGGTGGTGTTCTGCACCTTCACCGGGATCGCGGGGGTGGCCTCGAGCGTGATCCGCACCGTCTCGGCGCCGACGACGCCGCTGACGTTGAAGCCCTGAATGACGCCCCACACGTTGCCCTGGCCGCGCCCATCGTCGATGAAGCGGAGGAAGCGGCCTGGCTTGAAGATCGGCGTGAGGATCTGGCTGAGCGTCTGCCCGTTCTGTATCGCGGTCTGACGGAGCCGCGCGATGGCGCCGTCGAGCTGGAGGTCGACGCTGCGCGTGCCGGCGCCCGCGAACGTCCACTGGACGGCGAAGCGCTCCGACGCATCCAGGCTGCCGGAGATGATCACGTGATCGGGGTTGAGGCCGTTCTGCGCGTCGGTGCTCTGCACGAGATCCGCAGGGTGATTCGACACCGAGCCGCCGATGCGGATCTGGATCCCCGCGAGGCCCGTGAGGGAGGCCGGGGACCCGGCGCCGGGGCAGAGCGTGCGATCGTTGAAGTTGTTGCGCGAGGAGAGGAACGCCGCGCGCTGGAGGTCCTGCGTCAGGCGGTTCATGCCCAGCGTCGCGGCGAGCTGCGTCGCGGAGATGCGGGCCTCGTTCTGGAAGAACTTGGTCGCGTTGCGCGAGAGCATGAGCGCCGCCATCGAGACCATGAGGCCCGCGCTCAGCGCCACGACGAGCTCGATCAAGGTGAAGCCGCGCTCGGCTCCGCTGCGCGTTCTCTTGGGCGTCGTCATGGCGAGGTGTTCTGCTGGACAGCGGAGGTGAGGTACACGGCGCCGTACTGGTTGCGCACGTCGATGTCGTTGGGGTTCAGCGTCGTGCAATCGAGCGGAGCGCCCGCGCGCGCCCAGATCACGCGGACCTCGGCGCGGATGAGCTTGCGGTAGGCAGGCAGCGTGGCCGGGTCGAACTGGGTGAGGCGGAGGTGGGTGCAGAACGCGGAGGCCGAGAAGGGCGGCCCAGGATCGGTGGGGAACTTGTCCGCGCCGTTGACGTCGGTGTCCGCTGCGCCGAGCGGGAGCACCGTCGCCGGCGTCACCCAGAGCGGGTTGTTGGTCGCGGTGCGCAGCCACTGCGTGTCGGAGGCGAGATCGGGGACGCCCGCGGGCTCGTTCCACTGGAGCGCGTCGACGCGGAGGCGCTCCATCCAGCTCTCGGCGATGAAGTTCGCCGTCGCGAGGTTCTTGGCGCTGGTGTTGGCGAGGAGCGTGGCCTTCTGCACGGCGACGACGCCGCTCGCGCCGACGCCAAGGATGGCGAGCGACATCATGACTTCCATCACCGTGTAGCCGCGGGAGGGCGCGGCGCTTTGGCGCGATCGAGTCTTCACAGTGCGAGCCTCGCGGCGCCGTTCGGCGGGATGAAGACCTTGCGTTGCAGGCCGGTGATGTTGGCGGCGGCGTTGAAGTTGGTGACGGTGAACATCACCGGGCCGGCGAGGCGCGCGGCGACGCCGCCGACGTTGATGTACGTGGCCCCGCGGCCCGAGAAGCAGAGGCTGACGTTCGCGCGCTCGGCGCCCCCGTTGTCGAAGAACTTGAGCAGCGCGTTCTCGTAGAGGCCGTTGCCGACGTCGAAGCGCGCCACCTCTTGCACCACGCTGGGGCTGCCGGTCACGTACGTTCCCAGGCACGAGCGCGAGTCGGCGAAGAGGGCCACGACCGGCTCCGTCATCGTCAGCAGGCCGGAGGCTTTGTTGTTGTTACCGCCGCTCGCGTTCCACGTGAGCTGGACGGGGAGGTTGCGCCCGAGGGCGCGCATGCGCGCGGTGCGGACGATGTCGACGATCTGGAAGGCCGCGCGGTTGACCCGGCGATCGCGCATCATGCCGATGAACACCGGGGACGCCGACACCGCGAGGATGCTGATCATCGCGACCACCGCGAGCATCTCGGCCAGGGTGAACCCGCGTGCGTTCGCGCGGCGAGGGCGGGGGCGGGGCGGGGTGTAAAGCATTGCCAGAAGCGCCGCCCTCGCAAGCTGCGTGCCCTTTACGGAAGAACGCGTCTCGCTCGGAACACCGCGCCTTCCTCGATCGGGCGAAGGACGTCGGACACTAACGATTGCGACGCTATGAAAAAAGGTGCTAGTCCGAGAGCCCGTCATGCGCTCCTCCGCTCTTCATGCTCGCCCTACCTGCCCCGGACTTCCAAGCAAATCGGGGATGATTGCCGCGGCGTTCGTCGCGCTCACCGGTTGCAGCAAGGGAGAAGAGCCCCGGGGCGCGCCGCCGCCGCCCCCCGCCGCAGCGGCGAAAGCGGGCGCCTGCACGAGCGGTGGCGGCAAGATCGCCGACGCCGCGAGCGCCCCCTTCTTTCCCCGGGTCACGAGCGGCTATTGCCTCGATCCCAACGGCGGCGACAAAGCGTTCGGCGACGGCGCGGCGCTCCCGCTCGACGAGATCTGCAGCCTCTTCGACGGCGAGTGCGAGATCTACAAGGGCTACGGCGTGCGCCGCGTGGTCCAGGCGCACTACGTCAACGGGGCGGGGACGGCGGCGACGATCGACGTCAACGTGTCCCGCTTCGGCACGAGCGAGGGCGCCTACGCCATGTTCACTCGCCGCGTCGTCGGCGACGGGGATCCGGCCGACGACTCGACCCCCAAGCCCACGCCCGGCGGCGGCTCGGCGGCGCTCGGCCTCGGCAACGCGTACCTCTGGCGCGGGCTCTACCTCGTCGAGCTCACCTACAACAACCAGGACGCCGCCGAGGCCGCGATGAAGGCCGCCGGCGAGACGCTCCTCCCCCCGCTGGTGCGCGAGATGGGCGACAAGCTCCCGGGCGAGACCGCGCTCCCGCCCGCGGCGGCGGCGCTCCCCAAGGAGAACCTGATCCCGCTCGGCATTCGCTACATCACCAAGGATCTCCTCGGCGAGACCGGCAGCGGCCCGGGCGCGTTCGGGTACTACCGCGCGGGCGACAAGCGCTACCGCGTCGCCGTCATCGCCCGCGGGGACGCCGATCAAGCGAAGGACGTGCTCTCCACCCTCGGCAAGGTCCGCGGCGCCGCGAAGGAGAAGAACATCGCCGACGGCGCCGTGCGCTTCATGCACAAGGAAGGCGAAGCGCCGCCCGCCGAGTGGGTGTTCGCCCGCTCCGGCAAGCTCGTCCTCGGCGTGGGCGACGAGCCCCGCTCGCTCAAGGCCACGATGAGCGCCGACGAGCACGCCAAGGTGACGCTCTCGAAAGACGAGAAGATCGATCGCCTGAAGAAGTCGTTCTAGGGAACGAAGAGGTCGAGCGCGCCGTCACGCTCGTTTGAGCTGCAACCAAATTCGTTGGAGCACAAACGAGCTGCGCCCCTCCCGCTGTCGGGAGAGGCGCCTCGGTCCGCCTGAAGAAGCTGCGGCTCAGTGCCCCGGGGGCATCGCGGGCTGGGTCGGCTGGGTGCGGAGGATCACGTGGAAGCCGAAGGGCGACTCCACCACGTCGCTGATCTCGCCGATCTTGATCTTCTCGAGGCCGGCCTGGAACTCGGGGACCATGGAGCCCTTGGGGAAGCTGCCGAGGTCGCCGCCGCGCTCGCCGGCGCGGGGCTCGTCCGAGTACTCCTTCACGAGGTCCTCGAACTTGATCTTGCCCTCCTTGGCCTTCTTCTGGGCCTCGGTCGCGCGGGCCTTCGCCTCTTCCTTCGTGCGGGTCACGCTCTCGGGGGCGCGCTTGCCGCCCTTGTACATGACCAGCAGGTGCTTGGCGGCGAACATCTCGCGCGGGGCCTGGGGCGGCTGCGGCGCCTGCGGCGTGGGCGTGGGCGCCTTGGTGGGCTCGGCCGGCTTGCTCTCTTCCTTGGCCGTCTCGGTCTGGCCGGCCGGGTGAGCGGCGATGGGCGCGAGGATCTTGTTGAAGAGCCCGAAGAAGCCGAGCACGCCGATGAGCACCAGCGCGCTCATCACCGCGTGGGGAGCCCACCACGAGGGGTCTTCGCCCTCGCTCGACTCTTCGTCGTCGTCGTGATCGTGGCCGTGGCCGTGGTCGTCGTGCGCGGCGCTCTTCTTGGGCGCGCGAGCGGCGGCGGCGCGGCGAGCGCGGCGCTCGTCGGCGACGGCGCGGGCGGAGACAGCGGGGCGCTCGTGCTCCTCTTCGGTCTCGTCCGAGTCGTCGCCGCTCTCGACGTCGTCCTCGTCCTCGTCGTCTTCGTCGCGCTCGACTTCCTTCTCAACCTTGTCGCTCTTCTTCTTCATGGCTCTCTCGCGGTTCGGGGCACCCTGTTAGCATCGGCCGGAGGCCGCGTCAGCCGATCTCGGCCCAGGCGCCGCCGAGGACGATCTCGGGCCGGCCCTTGACGATCGTGTTGAACGCGACCTTGCCCTCCCCGAGGTTCCACCCCTGGGTGATGAGCGTGTCGCCCGGCCACACCGGCTTGCGGAACTGGCCGTTGAAGGCGCGGATCTTCGTCGCGTCGCCGCCGGCCGCCTGCTTGATCACCGCACGCGCGGCGAACCCGTACGTCGCGAGACCGTGGAGGATCGGCCCCTGCGGGAAGCCGACCGCCGTCGCGAACTCGGGGTCGGCGTGGAGCGGGTTGTCGTCGCCGGCGATGCGGTAGAGCAGCGCTTGCTCGGGGCTCGTCGCCTCTTCGAACGTCCAGTCGGCGGGGCGATCTTTGGGGACCGTCGGCTCGGGCGGCGCCTCGGGAGGGCGCTTGCCCTCGAACCCGCCGCTGCCGCGCACGAGGATCGACCAGGTCGTGTCGAAGAGCGGCGCGTCGCCGAGCGTGGTGTTCGTCTCGATGATGATCTGGGCGAACTTCTTCATGTCGTAGATCGCCTTGAGCGTGCCCGTGGTCTGGAGCGTGCCGCCGGCGGGGATCGCCTTGTGGAGGCGCACGAGCTGCCCGCCGTGGACGATCATGGCCATGTTGGCGTTGCTCTTCCCGAGGAGCTCGACCACGGGCGCATACGTGGGGACCACGGCGAAGGTCGGGTACACTTTCATCCCGCCCTTGGTGTTCTCGTACAGGTACTCGAGCTCGTCACGCTTGGCGCCGATGCCGAGGGCGTACGTGGCGAGGAGCTTCCAGTCGTAAGCGAGCGCGCGCGGCTGGGTGGTGAAACCGACGGTGGAGAGGTCGAGGGACATGAAAGGCTCCTGAGGGGGACGGGCGACCGCGATGAGGCCTACCGACCCGCCCAGGGCGCGTCAACCCGGAGATGAGGGGCGGAGACGGACTCTGGTGCTCTAAAGCGCGATTCGGTAGGCGACTGCCACGCTGAAGTCGAACATATCCACTCTGCCCGACAGAGAGGCGACGTCGACCGTGGGAGAGAGCTTGCGCTCCTCCGGCAAGAACCAGCTCGAGTAACGGAGCTTCATTCCCCAGGACCAGTTCTTGGCGAACGTCCACTCGAAGCCTGCGGCGACGCCCGCGGTGAGGCCCTCTGTCCCCACCGTGGCGGCGCGCGGGCCGACGAGCTGTGTGTCGGCGTAGGGCGCGCGATCGGCGAGCACGGACCACGAGTCACTGACCACCACGCCGCCCACCGTCGCTCCGGCCCACCACTCGAGGGCGGCGCGCTGGATGAAGTAATACCGCACCTGCGCCTCCCCCAGGAAGTAGGCGCGCGAGTGGTCGCGGGCCAGCTCCTCCGCGCCTCGGGCCGAGTCGCTGCGCACTGTCGTTGCCCACTCGATACCTGCGCCGAAGCCGAAGGCACGATAGCGATAGAGGTTGTGAATGCCGAGGGCGAGGCTGAACTCGCCACGTGAGCAGTTGGTGAGCGAGGTGAGGCAGACCTGAGCCGCGGGCAAGGCGAGGAACCCGGCGCTGAGCTCGGCCATCGTGTAGGGGCGCCCGCGCTCGCGAGCGGCCGCGGCGCGGCGGGCCTGCGCCGTCTCGTCGGCCTCGGCTGTTCCTGCGGAGACGAGGCCGACGACGAGCGTCACTACGGCGAGCGCGCGCTTCAAAGCCAGGGCCCAGTCGAGGAAGGGGGAGGCGTCGGAGGAGGCGGCGTGGGCGAAGGCGGAAGCTGCGCGCCGTCGGGCGCAGCCGAAGCAGGAGGCGCGGGCACGGTGCGCGGCTCGGGCGAGCGCTGGCCGCCTTTACGAGGCCCCCTGCCGCCCTTGTCGGCGCTGGGCGCGGCGCTGAGGATCGGCGCGACCTCGATCGCCTGCGGCCGCTCGAGCTCGGCGGCGAGGTGCTGCGCCGTGGTGAGCCCGGGGTTCCATTCCAGCGCGAGGCGGACGAAGTGCAGCGCCTCGGCGGTGTCGCCCGCGTATTTGCGCCCGAGCGCGTCGGCGACGAGGCGCTCGGCGGCGTCGCGGCGCAGATCCTGGAGGCGGGTGCTGTCGGGGAAGCGGGCGAGGCCGGCCTCGGTGATCTGCTTGAAATTGTGGCCCTCCGGCGTGTCCCACGCGTGGCGTCGCATGGCGTCGCGGGCCTCGTCGAGCGTGGCCTCGATCGCGTCGGCGTCGGCGGCGCCGAGCTTGTGGCTGCCGACGACGGCGATCGGCACCAGCGCCACGACGCAGGCGATGATCGCCGCGAGCCGCGCGAGCCGGGCGCGGCGAGGGCGCGCGCGCGGCCCGTCGAGCGACGTCTCCGTGCCCTGGATCGTCGAGGTCGGCGAGGCGCCCGGCGAGGGATCCGCCTCGTGGAAGAAGCCGTGCTCGTCGCCGATCTGCGTGCGCGACGCGCTCACCGGCGGCGAGGAGGGCGTGGGCGGCGGGACGCCCGGGGAGGTCGCGCCGGCGCCGGGCAGCGGCGAGAGCGTCGGGCTCACCGAGGTGTGCGTATCGGGAGGGGGGCCGCCGGGCACCGTCGTCTCCGAGCCGCCGACGGGCGGGGGCGTGGGCGTCGTCGCCGGCGGCGGCGCGGGCTCGCGCGGCGACGCCGCGACGCCGCCGATCTTCGCGGCCAGATCCGCCGAGAGCTCGTGCGACCGCGTGCGCTCGCGCGAGGCGAGCTTGACCGCGCCGAGGTTCCCCGGGGAAAACAGCGTCGATTGCGAGGCGATCTCCTCCGGGTAGAGGCCGCCCGCGCGCGCCGCGGCCACGAGATCGCGCCCGAACAGGCGAGCGTTCTGCGCGCGATCCGCCGGCTTCTTCGCCAGGTTCGCCATGATCACCGCGGCGATCTGCGCTGGCACGTAGCTGGCGCGGGCGATGGTGCGGAGCTCGGTCGGGGGCGTGTGCGTGTGCTGCACGAGGAGCGCGACCGGCGACTCGCCCTCGAAGGGCGTGCGGCCCGCGAGCATCTGGTAGAGCATCGTGGCAATCGAGTACACGTCGGCGGCGGGGCCGACCTGCTGCCCCTCGGCGCCCTCGGGGGAGATGTACTTCGCCGTCCCGAAGATGAGGCCGGCCTGCGTCGCCATCGAGCGGTCGGCCCAGTCGAGGCGGGCGATGCCGAAGTCGAGCACCTTGACGTAGTCGGTGTCGTCGCCGCGGCGCACGAGCATCACGTTCTCGGGCTTGAGATCGCGGTGGACGATGCTCTGGAGGTGGGCCTCGCCCACGGCGTCGCAGATCTGCAAAATGATGTGGAGCGCCCGCGGCAAGGGCAGCGCCGCCGCGGCCTCGTCGGTCCCGGCGGCGGCGAGGGCCGAGAGGAGCGAGATGCCGTCGAGGTGCTCCATCACCAGGTAGAGCTCGCCGCCGACGCCGGGGTCCGTCGACGCCGCGAGCGCGCCCGTCATCAGCACCTGGACGACGTTGGGGTGTACGAGCCGGCTCGCGACCTTGGCCTCGCGGTGAAAGCGCGCCACGAGCTCGGGGTTCCCGCTCAGCTCCCGGTGGAGGATCTTCACCGCGACGTCGCGCTCGATCCCGCCCTGGAAGGCCCGGTAGACGCGGCCCATCGAGCCGATGCCGATCAGGTGCTTGATCCGGATCTGCCCGCTCAGCTCGAGGCCGGCGTAGGGATCGCGATCGGCGCTCGAGAACGACGGCGAGCGCGTGCTCGCGAGCGGGGTGCCGTCGCGGGGGCAGAACAGGACATCCGCGTCGTACCGCTCGCCGCAGGAAGGACAGCTCTTAGCGGCGGCCGATTTCATCGGGTAGAGGGGGCCGAGTGTAGCATCTGCGAGCCGCGCGGGTTGATTAGCTTGGTGCCGCCATGACTTCGCGCGGAAGGTCCGGCGGGCGCCGCGCTCGGGCTGCCGAGGATTGGACCCCCCGGCGAAGGCCGACTAGCGTCGGGCAGCTCATGAGCTCCCCCAAGGCCAGCGCCAGGAAGCGCGCCGAGCCAAAGCCGGCCGAGCCGCCGGTCGCGGAGCGCGAGGTCGCGCCCGCGTTCGAGGGGCAGTACCGCCTGGAGATCCCGGCCGCGGGGTTCGAAGGCCCCCTCGATCTGCTGCTTCACCTGATCCAGCAGCACGAGCTCGACATCCTCGACATCCCCGTGAGCTTCGTCACGGAGCGCTTCCTCGCCTACATCAAGCTGATGGCGGCGCTGACGATCGACGTCGCCAGCGAGTACCTGGTGATGGCCGCGACGCTGGCGCACATCAAATCGAAGATGCTGCTGCCCGTCGTCCCCTCCGGCCAGGACGACGACGGCCTCCCCGGCGACGAAGAAGAAGACCCACGCGCCGAGCTGGTGCGGCGGCTGCTCGAGTACCAGAAATACAAGGCCGCCGCGTTCGATCTCGGCGAGCGCGGCACGCTCGGGAAGGACGTCTTCGTGCGCGGCTCCCCCGAGCCCGTGCCCGACGGCCCCGCGCCGTTCGCCAAGACCGGCGTCTTCTCGCTGCTCGACGCGTTCGAGAAGATCCTCAAGAAGAGCAACATCAAGATCGACCACGAGGTCGTCTTCGATCGGATCAGCATCACCGACCGCATCGGCGAGCTCGTGGAGAAGCTCGCCGTGCGCAGCGCGATGAGCTTCGAGGATCTCCTCCTCGAGCCGGGCGAGGGCGCCCGCACGCTCACCCGGTTCGACATCATCATCACCTTCCTGGCCATCCTCGAGATGGCCCGCCTGCGCATGCTCCGCGTCTACCAGACCGATCCGCTCGCCCCGATCCACGTCGAGCTCTCCGTTCAGGAGGGCACCGACGAGAACGGCGAGAAGATCAAAGCAGGCGTGCGGGAGGAGGACTACTCGTGACGCCCCCGCCGCAGCGGCGCCGCGTCAACGCGCTGCCCGAGGGAGACCTCGACGAGCTCGAGCCGCACCTCGGCCTGTGGCGCTTCGCGTGGCTCTGGCTCACGCGCGGCGATCGCCCGATCGAAGAAGAGGCGCCGCCGGAGCCGCCGGCCTCGGAGCTCGCGCCCTCGCGCAAGCGCCGCGCGTCGAAGCGCGAGCCCCCGCCGCCCGACAGGGCCGCCTGGCGCAAGCGCGCGTGGGCGTGGCTCTCGCGATCGGCGCCCGCCGCGCAGGAGTCGAAGCGTCGCCGCGTGGCCAAGGCGCCTCTGCCGACGCTCGGGCTGCGCGCGCGCGCGTGGACGTGGCTTTTGCGATCGACGCCGGCCGCGCAGGAGTCGAAGCGTCGCCGCGTGGCCAAGGCGCCTCCGCCGACGCTCGGGCTGCGCCCGCGCGCCTGGATGTGGCTCACGCGATCGACAGCGAGCGCCGCGCCGACGGTCGAGCCGAAGCGCCGACGCATCTCGCGCGCTCCCGCGCCGTCGCTCGATTTCCGCGCGCGCTCCGCGGCGTGGCTGCAACGCAAGCCCGTGATCAGCGCGCCGGAGGCGCCGGAGAAGGCCCCCGAGCCCAAGCGCCGCCGCGTCCCGATCGCCGCGCTCCGCGCCTTTCGCAAGCGCGCGTTCACCTGGCTGCACCGCCCGCGCGAGGCCCCGCCCGAGCCGGAGATCATCGCCCCGGTCGCGCCGCCGCCCGCCGAGGCTCCGCCCGCGCCGGGCAAGCGCAAGCGCGGCCTCAAGGCGCCTCCGCCTCCCGCGCCCCCGCCGCCGGATCCCGTCACGATCTTTCGCCGCCGCGCCTTCTTGTGGTTCGACGAAGGCGGCGCGACGACGCCCCTCCTCGGCGTCCAGCACCCGGGCGGCGACGTGGCGCGCGCGCACCTCCGCGGCGTGCTCGAAGCGCTGGTCTTCGCCTCCGAGCACCCGCTCGCCGCCAAGGAGCTGGCCCGCCTCGCCAAGGCCGAGCTCCGCCTCGTCAAGGCCCTGCTCGCCGAGCTCGTGCTCGAGTACCACAGCCGCGGCTTCCGCCTCGAAGAGGTCGCCGGCGGCTACATCTTCCGCACCAGCCCGGCCTTCGCCCCCTTCGTGCGCGAGCAGGTCGCCAAGAAGCCAGTCCGCATGTCGCGAGCCCAGATCGAGACGCTGGCGATCGTGGCCTATCGCCAGCCGATCACGCGCCCCGAGGTCGACGACGTCCGCGGCGTCGACTCCGGCGCGGTGCTCAAATCGCTCCTGGAGCGCGATTTCCTGCGGATCCTCGGCAAAAAAGACGAGCCGGGCCGCCCGATCCTCTACGGCACCACCGCCGACTTCCTAGAGTTCTTCGGCCTGCGCACGCTGAGTGATTTGCCGACCCTGCGCGAGTTCACCGAGCTCAACGACGAGTCGAAGCGCGCCTACGAGCGCGAGATGGGCGAAGAGCCGCCCGAGGAGGGCCCGATTGAAGGAGGCTTGATGGGCGGCGAGGGCGATATCCGCAAGGCGCCTGTCGAGGCCCCGCCGCCGCGCCCCGCGAGCGACTACGAGGACGCCGACGGCGAGGAGGTCGAGTCCCTTCCGAAGGAAGTCGAGTCCCTTGCCGACGAAGTCGAGTCCCTTCCGAAGGGAGTCGAGTCCCTCTCCGACGAAGTCGAGTCCCTACCGAAGGGAATCGAGTCCCTTTCCGACGAAGTCGAGTCCCTTCCGAAGGAAGTCGAGTCCAGTGAAGATGGAATCGAGGTCGATCCTGACGAGGAGGATGAGGACGAAGACGACAAGGACGACGACGACGACGAGGACGACGACGACGACGACGACGAGGATGACGACGACGACGAGGACGATGATGACGACGACGACGACGACGACGAGTGATCGTCAGCCGGCGTCCTTCGTCGGCTCCGCGGGATCCGAGTAGGGCTCGGCGAGCTTCATCACCGCCGCGCGCAGCTCGGGATGCGCGATGAGCTTGCGCAGCAGCAGCCAGAGCGTCGGATCCGCCAGCAAGGCGTGAGGCGACGCGGGCGCGCTCTTCTTCTTCCGCGGGATGGCCGCGGGGCCTCGCTTGCGCAGCTCTTCCATCTTGCCGACGAGGCGCTTCGTTGGGAACAGATCGCCGCGCTCCCAGGAGAGCACCTCGTCCTGTTCGAGGCCCAGCGCCGCGGCGAGCTCGCGGGCGGTGCAGGAGAGCTCTTCGCGGAGCGCCTTGATGTCCTCGGGGGCCATGGGGGCGCGAGCGTAGCGCCACCTCGGCGAGAAAATCGACGCTGAGCGCGCAACTGCGCTCGGGCTCGTGTCGATGAGAGGTAATGAGCCAATCCTCTCTCGTCGCCTCCGGTCGCTCCAGGTCTGTGCCCGCGCTCGCGGCGCTCGCGCTCCTCGCTGCGGCTTTCACGGCCTGCCTCTCCCGGCCGTCGATTCCGGTTCCGATTCCCGATGTGGAGGTGGAGGTGGAGGAGCCCTCGGACGGGCCCATCCAGCCTCGTCGTCCGCCTCGTGATCCTGTCAGCCTCGTCCCCGAGGCGCCGCTCCACGCCGCCCCGCCCGTGCTCTGGATACGCATCGAGGAGCCTGTCGATCCCGCCCGGATCGTGCTCGTCCACGGGCGCGCCGGCTCCGCGCAGGTCGGCCAGGTGCGCCGCAACGAGATCTCGAGGATACTGCGATCCACGCTCGTTCCTGTGGTGATCTGGAGCGAAGAGCCGCAGGAGAGCAGCGGCGCGCCGGGCGACGGCGCGAGCCTGAATGGCAGCGTGGTGATCGCGCCCAGCGAGGCGCTGGTCCCCGGCGAAGATTACACGCTCGTCAGCGGGGAGCCCGAGCGGGTCACCTCGATCCGGGTCGTGGGGGGCGATCCGGCGCCGATCCTCGCGCGTATGTGGCCACCCGCGGGGGCGTCGGCGACCTCGCGTTATGCCGTGTGGTGCAGCGACATGCCCTTACCGCCCATCGACGAGGCCGTGAGTCTCGCGCCCGTCGGCCCGACCGGTCGCATCCTCCGCGGCGTCTTCGAAGGCGACACCGGAGAGCGATGCCTGCGCTTCGAGGCGCCGGCCACCATGGATGAGGGCGCGGCGCGCGGGCAGCCCCCGCCGAGCCTCTCCAGCGGAGAGGCGCTGTTGCGCCTCGACCCCCGCCCGATCGAGGGCGGCGCGCCCGGCCACCCGATTCCGTTGCTCGACTGCGAGCCGGAGGAGATGCCTTTCGGCCCCGGCTGCGCCCTGGTCGCCGACGACCGGCTCACCGTCCGCGCCCCCGCCGCCCCCGCGCTCTGGACGATCGCCGGCGCCGGAGTCGACCGCGTCCTGGTCACCGAGGAGGGCGAGTCCTTCACTCTCAAAGGCTTCCAGCCCGCGTCGACGGCGACGCTGGATGTCGTCGCCGTCGACGATAGCGGCGAAATCCAGCGCTCGATGTTCACATTCGCCACACTGGCATCCATGCCTCACCTGCTCCTGAACGAGGTATACGCCAACCCGCTGGGCCCCGAGCCCGCGCAGGAGTGGGTGGAGATCCTCAATGACGGCGCCCTGCCCGCGGAGCTCGGGGGACACGTGCTGAGCGACGTCGGGGGCGAGACTGTCCTCCCCCCGGGAGAGCTCCCGCCCGGAGGCTTCGCGCTGATCGTCAATCAAGCCTTCGTCGAGGAGGACGGCGTCGATCCGGCGCCGGAACCGGGCTCTCTCGTAGTGCGCGTTCCCAAGCTGGGGCACAGTGGCCTATCGAACTCCGGCGAGCCTCTCTCCCTGCGAGACCCCAACAACGTGGTGATCTCTCGATCTCCCGTGGGCCCGAAAACCAAAGCAGGAATGAGCCTGGCCCGCATCAGCCCGGCTGCTCCTGACAACCAGAAGGGTTCCTTCATACTGGGCCCGCCCACGCCAGGACGCGCGAATGCGCCGTGAACTACAGGTTTTGGAAGAACCTCTTCTTCCTTTCCGTCCCGAGAATGGAGTCAATATCGCGAGCCCCGGAAGAAATAACGCGCAAAGCGGGTGACGAGCCACTATGTGAAGGCTAGGTTTCATTCACACCTGGGCCCGTTCCGGCCCACTGCGTGGAGCTACCGCGATGGCTGCTGTTCGAGAGAAGCTCTTGACTGCTTCGGATCTTGCCGCCCTGTGTGAGGTGGATCTGAAGACTATCCACAACTGGGTGGATCGCGGGCGGATCCCGCATTTTCGTACGCCCGGGCGTCACCTGCGCTTCCGCGCAGCCGACGTCGCCGAGTTCCTGCGCGCCTGGGGATACTCGGTCCCACGAGAGCTGGCGCGGGCGAGCGCGCGCACCATCCTCGTGGTCGGAACCAACGAGACGCTCGCTCTGGTTCACCGCGCCCTCGGCGAAGGTGGGGCGCCAACCGGTGCTCCGCCCGCGTCGTCCGGGCAGCCGGTGCGCCTCGCCGGTCACCCGTACGACGCGCTCATCTACGCCGGCTCAGATCCCGGCGATGTCTACGTCGTCGACATCAAGCTCATCGCCCCCGAGATCGAGCCCGGGGCGATGTTCGAGGCGCTGCACCGCGCGTCGCCGCAGGCCATCCTCGTCGCGCTCGCGGACGACCCGGCGGCGCTGCCCACCTTCGTCACGCGCCTCGGCCGTGGCGACACCGCGGGGCTCAAGAAGATGATCGCGCCGGAGCCCGTGGCCGTGCCGAGCGTCGCGGGCAAGGCGCCGCAGAGCGCGTCGTCCTCGCCCTCCTCGCCCGGCAGCGCCTCGGTGGGCAAGCTCCCCGAAGCGCCGCCGGAAGAGGTGCCTCCTCGCGCTGCCGGCGGGAGCAGCCGTTAGGTGGCTGGTGTCGAATGACACCAGCCACGAGCCGCCAGTGATTTTCGTCGAGCTGGGTGTGCCGCCTAGGCGGAGGAGGAGCCGTACGTACGTACGGTGACGACGACAACGACGGCGGCGCGCCCAGATCGGCGAAAAGCACCAGGCTCTTGGTTCGTGGGCTACTCGGCGGCCTCTTCCGAGCTGCCCGCGATCGTCATCGCTGACACGCGCAGCGTCGGCGACGCGGTCGAGCTTCGCAGATCGAGATCGTCGCCGACGGCGTCGATGCGCTGCCACAGATCATCGACGTTGAGGGAGATGGTCACCTCGCTGACGGGGAAGGTGAGCTCGCCGTTCTCGATCCAGAAGCCCGACGCCCCGCGCGAGAAATCGCCGGTGATCGCGTTGAAGCCGAAGCCCATCATCTCGGTCACGTAGAGGCCGCGCTTCGTCGACTTCACGATCTCCGCGGCGGGCGTGGACGTGGGCTGGAGGATGAAGTTGCTCGTCGACGGACCGACGCCGCCGCCCCCGCCGCGCGAGGCGCTCGCGGTCGAGGCGCGCCCGAGCTTGCGCGCGCTGTAGCTGTCGCAGAGGTACGTCTTGAGGATGCCTCGCTCCACGACGACGTTCTTGCGCGAGGCCAGCCCCTCGCCGTCGAACGGTCGCGAGCCCGGGGCGCGGAGCAGGAACGGATCGTCGACGATGGTGATCAGGTCGCTGGCGACCTTGGTGCCCTCGCGGCCGATCAGGTAGCTCGATTTGCGCCAGATCGAGCTGCCCATCAGGCACCCGGCCATCATGCCGAGGATCGCGCGCGCCGCGTCGGGATCGAAGACCACGGGCGCCTCGCACGTCGCGACCTTCCTGGCGCCGAGCTTGCGCAGCGTGCGCCGGGTCGCCTCGCGCCCCACCGCCTCGGGCGAGTCGAGCTCCTTCAAGTAGCGCTTCGCCGTGTAGTGGAAGCCGCGCCGCTTCTTCCCGCCCTCGTCGTCCGCGACGGGGACGACGACGAGCGAGGAGTACGAGCCCGCATAGCCGCCCTGAAACCCGCTCGAGAGCACCATCGAGAACGCGCCCGCGGTGCGCGAGAACGTCGATCCGTCGCTGTTGGTGATCCGCGGATCCGCGTCGCGCGCCGCCTTCTCGCCGCGCTGGGCGAGCTCGATCGCCTGCGCCGCCGTCACCTCGCCGCCTTCGGGATCGTAGAGATCGAGATCGGGCAGCGCGCCCTTGGAGAGGAGCTCCGGATCGGCGGGCCCCGCGAACGGATCCTCCTGCGAGATGTCGACGAGCTCCAGCGCGTCCTTGACGAAGCGATCGATCCCGCGCGGGGTGAGGTCCGATGTCGACGTCAGCGCCACCCGCCGCTGCTTGATCACCCGCATGCCCAGGCTGCGATGCGCCGCCTCTTCCACCAACTCGGGCTCGCCCATGCGCACCTTGGTGCTGAGCTGCGAGCCGGAGCGGGCGATCGCCTCTGCCACGTCGGCGCCGCCCTTGCGGGCGCGCTCGACCACCTCGGCAGCCAGGGCGGTGAGGGACTGGATTTCAGCGTCCATTCGGGTCGTCATGGGCGCGTAGGGTGGCGGAGTGCGGCGCAAAGCGCAACCAGCGCGGCCGACCCCGCGCCGCCATACGCGTTAGCTATATCGAGCGGCCGCGCGACTTCTCCGGCGGGCCGGAGGCGCCCGAACTCGCGCGCGGCGCGCTCAAACAACGGGCGCCTCCAGCCCACCTCCGAAGCCGCGCGGCCGCTCTCCTGGCTGCGCTGCTTCCTTTACCCCACGTTTTGGTCGCAATTATGGCCGACTGACGCGTACGCCCCGCGCCGCTCGGCCGCAGCGGACAGAAGGAGAGAGCCTCTCGACAGGCACTCTCGTCTCGTCACGAGAGAGCGCCTCAGAACGTCCAGCGGAGCGAGCCATTCCCGGCGCCGACGCGGACCACGGGGATGAGATTGCCAATCTCGGGTCGGACGGGGACCTGCTTTGACCCGATCACGAAGAGCGGAATCCCCGCCGCCGCGACGAGCGCGCCGGCCGCGAGGAGACCGAGCCCGAGCCCGGGCGACGTGTCGCAGCCGTTCAACGCCTGCCGCGCGCTGCCGAGGCGCTCGTGGACAGCCGCCGGCGACGGAGGCGGGGGACGACCACCATCCTCCTCGATCGGCGTGGCGAAGTTCGGGCAGCCGGTGGCGCTGACCGCGCCGAATACCACGCCGCCGAACGCGCTGATCACGCCGCCCACGGCGAACATCGCGACGCCCGTGATCCGCATGCCGTTGCTGCGCCGTTCTGTGACAGGCCGCGCTCCCATTGTGGCAGGAGGCAGCGCGTAGGCCGCGGGATAGATGGCGTAGGGCACCAGGTACCCGGGACCGGGCGCCGGCGCAGCGTAACCCGGCGCCGCCGCGGCCGGAGGAGGCCCCGCAGGAGCCGGTGCAGCAGGCGCGGGCGCAGCAGGCGCAGCAGGTGTTGCGGCGGCGGGCGCAGCAGGCGCAGCCGCGGCGGGCGCCGGCGGCGAAGGCACGTCGGCGAAGGCCGATGCGGAGAGAAGCAGAGCGGCGGGGACGAGAGAAGCAAGAGCTACGGCGCGCATGGCGGTCATTGGAGCACGGTCGGTGCCATCGAGAAAATCCTCCTGACGCGAGCGCCCTGTAAGGCCCGGCGGAGGGCCTCGTTCCTCGGCGCACCACCCTGGAGGATCCCATGCGCGCTCGCCTTCTCAAGACTGCTGCTCTCACCCTCTCCACCGGCCTCCTCGGGGCCTGCGGCGCCGCTTACGGACCCGGCGCGGCGCCGCCGTCGGACTCCCCTGCTTCCGTCGCGCGCTCCGCGCCGCAGCCCGAGTACGCCCCTGCGCCGATGTCGCCCCCGCCGAGCGCGACAGCCGCGCCGGCGCAGAAGGCCGCGATGGATGCGGAGAAGAAAGAGGAGCGCGGGACAGAGGACTACAAGGACTATGGAGTCAACCCCGTGGTCGATCCTCACCAGGACAGGTTCTCGACGTTCTCTATCGACGTCGACACGGCTTCTTACTCCATCGCTCGCCGCAAGATCATGGAAGGTGGGTTGCCCCCGTACCAGGCTGTGCGCGTGGAGGAGTTCTTGAACTCCTTCGATTACGGCTACGACGCCCCCAAGCAAGGGACGTTCGCCGTGCACCTCGCCGCCGCGCCCTCGCCGTTCACGGCGGGTCATCACGTCTTCCGCGTCGGCCTCCAGGCGCGCCGCGTGCCCGATCAGGAGCGGAAGCCCGTTCACCTCGTTTACCTGGTGGACACCAGCGGATCGATGCAGAGCGCCGACAAGATCGGGCTCGCGCAGAAGAGCCTCAAGCTCCTCACCAACACCCTCCGTCGCGGCGACACGGTGGCGCTCTGCACCTACGCCGGCAGCACCCGCGAGGTCCTCGCGCCGACCAGCGTGGAAGAGAAAGGCAAGATATTCTCGGCGATTGACGAGCTCGTGGCCGGCGGATCGACGGCGATGGAGAGCGGCATCGACATCGCCTATCGCCTCGCCGAGAAGACGCGCGTCCCGGGGCACGTCAACCGGGTCATCGTCCTCTCCGACGGGGACGCCAACGTCGGCGCCACCTCCCACGAGGACATCCTCAAGCTGATCAAGAGCCGCCGCGACGCGGGGATCACCCTCTCCACGGTGGGCTTCGGCAACGGCAACTACAAGGATACGATGATGGAGCAGCTCGCCGACAAGGGGGACGGCAACTACTCGTACATCGACACCGAGAGCCAGGCGCGCAAGGTGTTCTCGGAGCAGGTGAGCGGCCTGCTCGAGGTCGTCGCCAAGGACGTCAAGATTCAGGTCGAGTGGAACCCCGACGTGGTGAAGACGTATCGCCTCCTCGGGTACGAGAACCGGGACATCGCCGACAAGGACTTCCGCAACGACAAGGTCGACGCGGGCGAGGTCGGCGCGGGCCACAGCGTCACCGCCGTGTACGATGTCGTCCTGACGAACACGATGGGATCCCCCGTCACCGTTCGCCTCCGGAGCAAGGCCCCGGAGGGCAACGCGCCCGCCGTGGAGACGACGTTCCCCATGGACGCCGCGGCGATCTCACCGACGTTCGAGGCGGCGCCGCAGAGCCTCCGCCTCGCCGCCGCGGTCGCCGAGTTCGGCGAGGTCCTCCGCCAGAGCTCGCACGCCGCGGGCGTGCGCCTCGACGACGTGCAGCGCGTGGCGCAGGCCGCGGCCGGGCAGCGGGCCGATCAGCAGGAGCTGCTCGATCTGATCCGCCGCGCCGGCGCGATCACCGGCGGCGGCGGGGCCTCCGCGAAGACTGCCAAGTGAGGGCGCTCAGCCCTCCTGGATGGTGACCTTGATCATCTTCGCCGGCGTGAGCGGGCGATCGCTCCGGTCCGTCGGCGTCTGCTCGAGCTTCTTCACCACATCCATCCCGGCGATGACGCGGCCGAAGACCGGGTGCTTGGACTCGCCGGGGGAGAACCAGTCCAGGTATTTGTTGGCCACGGTGTTGATGAAGAACTGGCTGCTCCCGCTGTTGGGGCCGGAGTTGGCCATCGAGAGCGTGCCCGGATCGTTGGAGATCTTGGCGTCGGGCAGGTGCTCGTCCTTGATGGGGCCGTCCGGGCCGTCGCCGGTGCCGGCGCGGGGGCTCTTCGGATCGCGGCTGTGGGGGCAGCCGAACTGGAGCATGAACTCGTTGATGATGCGGTGGAAGTGGAGCCCATCGTAGAAGCCGCTCTTGGCAAGCTTCACGAAATTGCCCGCGGTGATCGGCATCTTGTCGACGAAGAGCTCGACCGTGATGTTACCGAGCGAGGTCTCGAGGAGAGCAGTAGGGTTCGCCATGCGCGGCGAGGGTAGTCAAACGAGGCGCGGTTGGCGAGAGCAAGACGTCACGCCGGGGCGCCTCTGGGCCCTGGAATTCGTGCTCTGTCGTGCCTGAGCCTCCGCGGCTCCGGCGGGGCCGGGTGCAATGCGGCGTTCGCGGCGGCGGAGCTTTTTGCTATACCCTCGGCCGCCCACGTGTCCGACCCCCTCCTTCTCCGAGAAATCACCCGCCGGAAGACGTTTGCGATCATCTCGCATCCCGACGCCGGCAAGACGACGCTGACCGAGAAGCTCCTGCTCTACGGCGGAGCGATCCAGCTCGCCGGCGCCGTCAAGGCCAAGGGCGCGCGGCGGCACGCCGTCAGCGACTGGATGGAGATGGAGAAGGAGCGCGGGATCTCGATCGCCTCGAGCGTGCTGCAGTTCCCCTACAAAAACCGGCTCCTCAGCCTGGTCGACACCCCCGGCCACGCCGACTTCAGCGAGGACACCTACCGCGCGCTGATGGCGACGGACGCGGCGATCATGCTCCTCGACAGCGCCAAGGGCGTCGAGCCGCAGACGAAGAAGCTCTTCCGCGTGTGCAAGATGCGGTCGATGCCCATCTTCACCTTCGTCAACAAGATGGACCGCCCCGGGCGCGACCCCTTCGATCTCATCGGCGAGGTCGAGGAGGTGCTCGGCATCGGCGTGTACCCGATCACCTGGCCCATCAGCGTCGGCGGCAAGTTCCGCGGCGTCTACCACCTCCTGAAGAAGCAGGTCTTCCTCTTCGATCTCGTCGCCCACGGCGCGGAGATGGCCCCGATGGAGGTCCACTCGCTCGACGCGCCCGAGCTCGTCGAGGCCATCGAGGAAGAGGGCGCCCGACAGCTCCGCGAGGACATCGCGCTGATCGAGGCCGCCGGCGACACCCTCGACCTCGGCAAGCTCGCGCGCGGCGAGGTGACGCCGATGTTCTTCGGCAGCGCCATCACCAACTTCGGGCTCCCTCAGCTCCTCGACTCGTTCATCGAGATGATGCCTTTGCCGGCGCCGCGCATGAGCGACAAGGGCCTGATCGAGCCCGACGACGAGCGCTTCACGGCCTTCGTCTTCAAGATCCAGGCGAACATGGATCGCGCGCACCGCGATCGCATCGCCTTCTTCCGCGTGTGCTCCGGCCGCTACGAGCGCGGGATGAAGGTCTTTCACAAGCGCCTCGACCGCGACATCCGCCTCACCAACCCGGTGCAGTTCCTGGCGCAGGAGCGCACGCTGGTGGAAGACGGCTTTGCCGGGGACATCATCGGGGTCTTCGATCCAGGCATCTTCCTCATCGGAGACACCATCTCTGCGGGCGGCTCACCGGTGCAGTACGCGCCGCTGCCGCAGTTCCCGCCGGAGTATTTCGCCCGCGTGGCGATGCTCGATCCGCTCAAGCGCAAGCAGCTCAAGAAGGGCCTGGAGCAGCTCGCGCAGGAGGGCAGCATTCAGCTCTTCCGGCCGCCGGAGGGCCGCGAGGGGGAGTCGATCGTCGGCGCGGTGGGCGAGCTCCAGTTCGACGTGGTGCGCGCGCGCCTCGTGGCCGAGTACAGCGTCGACGTGCGGCTGGAGCGCCTGAGCTTCACCATGGCCCGCTGGGTCGAGGGCGAGACCATCCCGATCGCCGAGCTCGAGTCGCAGCTCTACGGGTACGGCGCGCTCGACATCCACGGGAACGCGGTGGTCCTCTTCAAGGGCGACTGGCAGATGGAGACGTGCGCCAAGGCCTTCCCGCGGACGCAGTTCGTCGAGCTCGGGAACGCAGCGCCGAAGATCGAGGCCTGAGCGCGGGGCTGGAGCAGGGAGACGCGGGCCACAACGCGTCTTCCTGCGCCTCGAGGCCTCCTGGTGAGGATCACGCGGGGGCGTGAGGCCCGCCGCCCCTGGCGTCCCTTGCCAGCCGAGGCGCTGGCACACTCTCGTCGCGCGACCTGGGCGGAGGGCGCCCGCATGATCCAGATGTCATGCCGGCGGAGGCAAAATATCGTAAATCCAGCCCGTTCCGCCACCATTCCCGGCAAACGCGAGCTTGGCACCCGCCTTGCGAAGAGGTCACGAGCGTCACACACGGTAGCTTAATTCGCGATTGACGCTTCCTTGGTTTGCTTCTTTGGCTTGGCTTGGCTCCCCTTGCTTGCGCTTCTCAAGGCGCCTCTGGTGACAGAGGCGCCTTTTCTTTTGCCCTCCGCGTCAGCGTCCGTCGTGGTTCGCCCCGCCTCCGTCACCCACGTTGACCGCCGCAGCGCCGCGCGCAACGAGGCCGGAACAAGAACGCCTCACGCCGCCATGCCGCCCCGCATCCAGCCGGTGTGTCAGCGCAGCGGGCCGGCGCCGAGATCGTCACATGACGACATATCCGGCATAATTCCGCTGGTGAAGCACCTCTGCCGTCTCTCCAGAGAGTCGCGGCATGCTGAATGCAATGGGCCCTGACCGAGACACGCGATGAGGACCTCCGGTCCGGGCGTGCTCCCAAAGACTCTTCGAATGCCTGTCTTCTCCGTGAGATCTCGGCACCTCGGCCGGACCACGCGTGAGATGCAGTGGAGGTATATCCCATGAACGCCATCAAGTTGTCACTCGTCACCAGCGGATTCGCCCTGCTCTCCCTCCTGGCCGGCTGCGCTACGCCGATGACGCCCACGCAGTCCAGCCGGGATCCGAAGCTGCCCGACCCCGGCGCTGACAAGGAGTACAAGGTCGAGTTCCCCGATCCGGGCCACGGCGCCGCGCGCTACATCGGAATCAACATCGGCGACGACATCGCGAAGCAGTGCGGCCTCGTGCAAACGCACTTCGAGTTCGACTCGGCAGAGCCGGTGCCGCAGGACAAGATCGTCCTGAAGAGCCTGGCCGAGTGCCTCAACCAGCCCAAGTTCGGCGACATCACGCTGTCCCTGGTCGGTCGCGCCGATGGCCGCGGCACCACGGCTTACAACAGCGCGCTCGGGCTGCGCCGCGCCAACAGCGTGAAGACGCTCCTGGTCGACGCGGGGATGGCTGCCAATCGCATTCAGACCGGCTCGCGCGGCGACAGCGGGGCGATCGGGAACGATATCGCTGTGTCGTTTGGCTATGACCGCCGCGTGGACGCGGTGGAGGTGGGGGTGGTTCACGCGCCCCGCTGAGCAAGAGAGCTTCACGGCGTTCGCTGGAAGCAAAGGTGAGAAGGACGACGGCAGCGAGAGCCGGCGTCTTTTCTCGTCCATGGTGCGCAGTCCTGTGCGGTCGCGCGGGGCTATGCGCTTGTGCTCTCCAGGAGCTGCGGAACGCCCGCTCCAGCGGATAGAAGGAGCGCGGGGTGACGGCGAAGCAGCTCGCCGAGCACCACCTCACTACGTCCGACGGCATCAAGAGCCGGGGACCCAGCCTGTCCGCCTATCGCGCGCGCATGCGACTCGCCATTCAGATCGTGCTTCAGAGCGCCGGGGGCGACCGCTGATGCGCTTCATTCGTGAGCGGAACAAACCATGAAGATCGTTGTATTCGGCGCCACTGGCGGGGCGGGGGGGCGCTCTCATCAGCCATCTCGATTCGGTCACGTGGCCCCACATGCCCGGAAGGCGTGGCTTGACGGCGCAGGGGTGGGGAACCACGGAAACCAACCGATCGGGCCGCGATGATGCGCAGGAGGTGGGCCATGACCGGGGCAACCGGCAGGGTGGCATTGGTGACAGGGGCCAGCAGCGGAATCGGCGCGGCCACCGCGCGCCTTCTGGCCGCGCGAGGGATGCGCGTGGTGGTGAACTACCTTCGCAGCGGCGCGGCAGCCGAGGAGGTCGTGGTCAGCATCGAGGCCGCAGGCGGCCAGGCCATGGCCGTGCAGGCCGACGTGCGCGAGGCAGCGGCGGTCGAGAGCATGAGCGAGCGGGTCCAGGTGGCATGGGGCGGCATCGACGTGCTCGTGCACAACGCGCTCACCCCGTATGTGATCAAGCCGTTCCAGGACATCACGTGGGAAGAGCTGGGCGGCAAGCTCGACGACGAGATGCGGGCGGCGTTCGCGGTCACCAAAGCCGTCCTGCCCGCCATGACCGAACAGGGCTGGGGGCGCCTCATCTATCTCGGTACCGGCCTCAGCCGCTCGCCCCGAGAGGGCATGATCGCGCTGGGCACGGCCAAGGCCGCGCTGGCGCAGTTCGCCCGGTACCTCGCCCAGGAGCTGGGCCCGCGGGGCATCACGGTCAACGTCGTCGAGCCCGGCCCGGTGGAGGACACCCGCATGGCGAATGTGTTCGACGAGGAGCACAAGCAGCGGCAGGTGGCCGCTACCCCCCTGGGCCGCCTGGCACACCCGGGCGACGTCGCCCAGGCGATCGCCTTCTATGCCAGCGAGGACAACGCCTTCATGACTGGCACCACGGCCGCGGTCAACGGCGGGATGGCCATGTACTGACGCAGCGGCCGGGCCCGCGGCACGTGCCGACGCAAGGCGATGACACGATCAAGGACAACGCTCATGTACACTATCGATCTCGCCTACGTCGGGCGGGGCCTGCACGAGGAGCTGGTCGCCTACATCGCCGACCAGCAGGGCTACTACGCCGACGAGGGCGTCCACGTCGCGCTGCGCGACGGCTGCGCCTGGGACGAGGAGCGGCTGCGCCACGGCGCCACCATCGGGCTCGGCCGAGCACTGGTGTCCCGGCTGGCCGATGGCGTCCCCTGGGTCGCGCTCAACGTCAACACCCACCGCCCGCTGTTCTGGTTCCTCGCCCGCCCCGGCCTGACCTCCCTCACCGACCTGGCCGGCCGACGGCTGGCGGTACACGCTCCCCACACCGCACCCGGGTGCTTCACCCGGATCGTGCTGCGCCGGGCCGGCCTCGACCCGGACCGTGACATCGACACCATCGTCCGCCCGCCCGGCGACTACGGCATGGACCTGCGCTGGCTGCACGACGGCAGGATCGACGCCGCTCTCGTCGGCAGCACCATGGCCCCGGAGGCGATAGCCGCCGAGCACGGCTGGCAGGTGCTGGCCTGGGTCGGCGACCACCTCCAGATCCCCACCGTAGGCGTGGCCGTCGACCCCACCTACATCCACCCGGACGACCCCGCGGTCCAGGCCGTCGTACGAGCTCACCGGCGCGCCCTGCAGGTGATCCACAACGAACCTGACACCACGGTGCGACACATCCAGACGTTCCTCGGCCGACACACCCGAGACGAAGCCCGAGCCCACTACGAGACGTTCATCGCACCGTATTTCACCACTGACGGCCAGGCCGACCTCGCTGTCGGCGCCGCCGCGATCACCGCGGTCGCCGCCGAACTCGGCGTCCCCGCCACCGTCACCGCAGCCGAGCTCTACCGCACCGCAAGCACCACACCCTAGCGCAGCAACGGAGTTCCCGTCGCCGCGCCCTTCTCTCCGTCACCGCGCGCCCGAGCCGCCTACTCCGCTTCTTCACGCTCCCAGTGCCGGTGCTTGGCGATCGCCTGGATGAACTCCTCCTCGAAGGAGGCCATGTTCGCGCCGCGCTGAATCGTGACCACGCCCTTGCTGCCGACTGCCTTGTCGCCGGCCTTTGCGTCCGCGAGGTCCACTCCGTCCAGGTGAGCTGACTTCAACAGATCCACGCCTTCTCCGCTGGCGCCGATCGCTTTGCAGTGGTGGAAAGCGTCCTGGAGGAATGCCTTCACTGCGTGCTGGCCCTTCAGCGTCGCGATGCTCGCGGCTCCGCCGGGGATGAAGACGGCGTCGTAGACGACGGAGTCCACGGTGAACTGGCTCTTGTCGACGGTGATCTCTTTTCCGTCGCTCGACTTGATCGTCCCGAGGTGGCGGGCGATGACGTCCACCTGCGCTCCCTTCCCGGTGAGAGCGTTCTTGATCTGGGTGAGCGCTTCTCCGTCGACGCCGTCCGCTACGAGGAAGGCGATCTTCCGGCTCTCGATGGTGTCCTTGACCGTGTTCTCCATGCTCAGCGCCGGAGAGACGTCGACAGACTGGCCCTTCTTGACTGCGCCCTTGGCCGCCTGCACCTCGGCAGAGGGGGGCTTGGCGCCGATCCCCTCGGCCACGCGGGCTGCCAGCTCAGGGTCGACGCGGCTGAGCTGGTCGACCACGCGCTGACGGATCACCGGAGTTTCGACCTTGCCCAGCTCGAAGCGGAAGGCGTTGACGACGTGTGCTTGTTCGGGGCTCGAGAGGCTCTTCCAGAAGAGAGTCGCCTGGCTGTAGTGGTCCTTGAAGCTCTCGCTGCGCTCGCGGATCTTGTGGCCTTCCACCTTCTCGGCGTGATGAACGAAGGCGCCGAGCTTCTCGGAGGCCATCATCGGGCAGCCGCCGCCGAGCGAGTTGGGCTGGTACTGGGCCCGGCCGACCGGGATCTTCTGCTGCTGGATACCGTCGTGCTGATGGTTGTGGACGGGGACGACAGGGCGGTTGATGGGGATGTGCGCGAAGTTCGGGCCGCCGAGGCGCAGGAGCTGGGTGTCGAGGTACGAGAAGAGCCGGGCTTGCAGGAGAGGATCGTTGGTGAAGTCGATGCCTGGGACCGCGTTGGCCACCATGAAGGCGACCTGCTCTGTCTCGGCGAAGAAGTTGTCAGGGTTCCTGTTCAACGTCATCTTCCCGATGCGGCGCACCGGCACGAGCTCCTCGGGGATGAGCTTGGTGGCGTCGAGGATGTCGAAGGCGAACTTGTGCTCGTCCTCTTCTTCGATGATCTGGACGCCGAGCTCGTACTCGGGGAAGGCGCCGGCCTCGATCGCGTCCCAGAGATCGCGGCGGTGGAAGTCGGCGTCCTTGCCGGCGATCTTCTGCGCTTCGTCCCAGACCAGCGAGTGCATGCCGAGCAGCGGCTTCCAGTGGAACTTGACGAAGCGGGCTTTGCCTTCGGCGTTGACCAGGCGGAAGGTGTGGACGCCGAAGCCTTCCATCATGCGGTAGCTGCGGGGGATGGCGCGATCCGACATCACCCACATCAGCATGTGAGTCGTCTCGGGCACCAGCGAGGCGAAATCCCAGAACGTATCGTGAGCCGACGCGCCCTGCGGCATCTCGTTGTGGGGCTCGGGCTTCACCGCGTGGATGAGGTCGGGGAACTTGATGCCATCCTGGATGAAGAAGACCGGGATGTTGTTGCCGACGAGGTCGAAGTTGCCCTCCTCGGTGTAGAATTTGGTGGCGAAGCCGCGCGCGTCACGCGCCGTATCGGCGGCTCCGCGCGAGCCGACGACGGTGGAGAAGCGCACGAACACTGGAGTCTTGACCGAGGGGTCCTGGAGGAACTTCGCTCGGGTGAGATCCCCCATGGGCTCGTAGACCTGGAAGAAGCCGTGGGCGGCCGAGCCGCGGGCGTGCACCACCCGCTCGGGGATGCGCTCGTGATCGAAGTGAGTGAGCTTCTCCCGGAGGTGGAAGTCCTCCATCAGCGTGGGCCCGCGCGGACCCGCTTTCAGCGAGTCGTCGGTCGTGTGGAGGCGAGTCCCGTGATCGGTGGTGAAGTACGCTCCTTTCCCGTCCGAACGAAAGGGCTCGAGCGCCTCGTCCTTGCTGTGCTCGTTGATCTTGGGTTGTTTGTCTTCGTTTTCAGGCTTCATTGGCCGTCCGGCCTGGCAAGCCCTGTTCCATTACAACCGGGGCGACGGCGCGTGAGAACGAGGCTTATTCCAGGTCAGGGACAACCTGACGACGCGGGGCCACGGGGCGTCCCTGCCGGCCTGTGGCGATCTTGCGCAGGCGAGCCGGGGAGCGAGGCAGTCAGGCACGGAAAATAGTGGGATAATGGGCCGATATCGGAGCCCTGGAGTCTTGGCCTGTTGATTGCTGAGCGCTCCGTCACACGCTGCTGGGGTCAGCTCCCACCGAGTGGACAGGCGCGTGCATTGCCACTCCTCGCAACCCCTGGAGCCGAGGGGGCAAGGTAGGGGCTGGGGGGCACGATACCGACGCTCCCGAGACTGACCAGGACGGTTGCCACGCGGTCCGCGTCCGTCGCGAACCGACAACGTTCCCGATAACCAGAGAGACTCATCATGACGAAAACAGCAATCCTCTTCGGGCTCATCCTCGCGGCCACCGGCTGTAACAAGGACAGCTCCGCGACCGCTCCCGCCGACAACACCAAGGTGAACGAGCGCGATCGCAACACGGCGGCTCTCACGCCGGGCGATCAGGGTGAGAACGAGGTCGACCGCACCATCACCCAGAAGATCCGTCAGGGCGTGATGAAGAACGACACGCTCTCGATGACGGCCAAGAACGTCAAGATCATCACCGCCAACTCCGTGGTCACGCTCCGTGGACCGGTGAAGAACGACAAGGAGAAGGCCGACATCGTCGCTATCGCGCAGGGGACCGACGGCGTGAAGCGCGTCGACAATCAGCTCGAAGTCGCGGCCAACTGAGCCGCTTTCAGGAGAACGAACATGTCATCGAACAAAGCAGTCCTGGGTCTCGTTGCCAACCACTCGCAGGCGGAGACCGTCGTGGCTGATCTTCGCAACAACGGCTTCGCCAACAACGATATCTCCGCGCTCTTCCCGGACAAGAGCGGCACCCGCGACTTCGCCCACGAGCAGAACACCAAGGCGCCTGAAGGCGCGGTCGCCGGAGCCGGCGCGGGCGGCGCCATCGGCGGCACGCTCGGCCTCCTGGCCGGCATCGGCGCGCTGGCGATCCCGGGCCTCGGGCCCTTCATCGCGGCGGGCCCGATCCTCGCGGCGCTGAGCGGCGCGGCGGCTGGAGCGGCCCTCGGCGGCATCACCGGAGCGCTCATCGGCATGGGCATCCCCGAGGTCGAGGCCAAGCAGTACGAGGGCAAGATCAAGGGGGGTAATATCCTGCTCTCGGTCCACGTCGATGACGACACGGCCCGAAGCAACGCCAAGAAGATCCTGGAGCGTCACGGCGCGACGGACATCGTCACCGTCGGCGAGCAGGGCGTCCCCACCAAGCACGCTTCCACGTAGGTCTCCTGGGAGACAAAAAAACGAAGGCGCGAGGAGATCGAGATCTCTTCGCGCCTTCGCGCTTCAGTCAAGAGCCTATCCCGGCAGGCTCAAAGCCGTCTTGTCACTTGCCGTAGCGGTACGTGCTGAACATGGAATCCATCCGGGCGTCCTGGCCCGCGGTGAACGTGTTCATGCACGAGTCGTCGGTGTAATCCATGAAGTTGTAGATCGGATCGGCCCCGGCCGAGCTGGTGCAGCTGTCTTGCCCTGCGGGGCAACCGAAGGCCGCGTCGGCCTCGGCCGGCGTGTCGCTCACCGAGTCACCGGAGCCGCTGCAGCCGCCCTGGAAGGTGTGATAGAGGCCCATCCAGTGGCCGATCTCGTGGGTCGCCGTGTCACCGAGGTTGTAGGGAGCGGCCGAGCCGCCCGGGAAGGACGAGTAGAGGATGACGACGCCATCCATCTTCGGGCTGCTCGTGTAGGAGTTGGGGAACGTGGCCCAGCCGAGGAGGCCGCCCCCGGGGTTGCAGGTGTAGAGGTTGAGGTCGTCGGCGGTGCCCTGGCGCAGGGCGGTCTTGATCTTCTTCTCGTTGGCCGCCGTATCGCAGCCGTTGAACCACGTCGCGTTCTTGGTCCGGTCCGTGGAGACGAGGTTGAAGGACCAGCCGGTGGACGCGTAAGCCGCGTTGAGCACGTTGATCTGCGAAGTGATCGTCGCCGCGGTGATGTCGCCGTTGGCGACGCCCGTGCCCTTGTTGATCACGTGGACGTAGACGTTGATGACGCCGCCGGTCACGGTCGTCGCGGAGGCCGGCCCCATCGCCTTCACCTTGGCGACGTGGGCGTTCACGTCCTGGACCTCTTGATCCGAGACGGCGCGCGAGCCGCAGTGCTTGTAGGCTTCGCTGCGGGTGACGCCGAGCTCCTCGGCGACGTTGCCGGTCTCGTCGAGGGCCTCCTCGTCGTCCTGCTGATCCCCTTCCACGAAGCAGCCCGCGACGGCGACAGCCGTCCCGAGGATGACGACCGACGGGAAGACGAGACGAGCCAGCACGCGGCTGAGGGAGCTGTTCTTCGCGAAGGGAACGAGATTCATGTGATGCCTCCTGGGGTCGATTGCCACCGACCGACCGGGGCTATTGTCTTCAGATTCATCAGGATGGGAATAAAAACCGAAGCGAACTGCGGCCATTCAATGTCCTGCGCAGCAGGAAAAACGCGGGTATTTCGTCTCGGCCGTCAAACGATGCTCGTGGTGGAACGGGAGGAGGAGGGGTGTTTCGTCTCGACCGTCAAACGATGCTGACGGTAGAATTCGAGAGGCATGACGTGGTACAGATGCTCCAGAGCCGCTCGCCCTCGAGAGGTTCGAAGATCCCGGTTGACGCTGACCTGCTGCCGGCGTGCAGCGCTTTCGCTGATCAGCCGAGGTCGTCGCTGAAGGCGCTGCCCTGGGCGAGCAGGCCGGGGAGGCCGCCGGTGTGGAGGAAGAGCACGCGCGCGCCCGCGAGCTCGCTGGTGGCGAGATCGGCGAGGCCGGCAAAGGCCTTTCCCGTGTACACGGGGTCGAGGATCAGCCCCGAGAGCCGGGCGACCTCGACGATCCTCCGGCGCTGCTCCGGCGTGGAGACGGCGTACGCGGGGCCCTTGGCGCGATCGTCGACGACGAGCCGGGCGAGGCCGGTGAGGCCGGGCTCGAGGGCGCGCGCTTCGCCGATGATCCTGGCGATGATGGCCTCGAACGTCGCGGCGTCGTCGCAGACCGCCATGGCGCGCACCTCGGCGGCCACGCCGTGCGCGGCTGCGCCCAGCGCCACGCCCGCCGCGGTGCCGCCCGAGCCGCACGCGTGGACGATGACGTCGAAGGGCTTCCCGCCGGCGAGGCCTTGATCGAGCTGCCGGCGGACCTCGGCCATGGCCTCGACGTAGCCGAGCGAGCCGAGGCCATTGGAGCCGCCCTCGGGGATCACGTAGGGCCGTTTGCCGGCGGCGCGCAGCTCGGCCGCGGCTGCGGCCATGACGGCGTTGCGGTCGCGGTAGGTGGCCGGCGTGATCAAACGGATCTCCGCCCCCACCAGCCTGTCGATGAGCACGTTGCCTTCGAGAGGCGCCTTGGCGGGATCGAGGTCGGGATCGCTGGTGCGGAGGAAGAGCACGGCGCCGAGCCCGAGAGAGGCCGCGAGCAGCGCCGTGGCGCGGGCGTGGTTCGACTGGAGCCCTCCGCAGGTGATCAGCGTATCGGCCCCTTCGGCGACGGCGGCGGCGAGGAGGAACTCCAGCTTGCGGATCTTGTTCCCCGCCTCGGGGCCGCCGGTCATGTCGTCGCGCTTGATCCAGAGATCGAGCCCGAGGGCGCGGGCGAGGCGCTCGGGCCGTTGCAGCGGCGTCGGCAGGTGGGCTAGAGGGAGGCGGTCCATGATCAGCCGACCTCGATCAGGCGGGCGCCGCTCTCCACGTTCTGCCCGGGAGTGACGTGGATCTTGAGGACCTTGCCGTCGCGCCCACAAGCCAGCTCGTTCTCCATCTTCATCGCCTCGACGACGATGAGCGGTTGTCCCGTGGTGACCTCGTCCCCTTCGGCGACGAGGATCTTGAGGACGCGGCCGGGCATGGGCGACACGATGGTGCCTTCACCCGGGCCGCCGGCCTTTTCGCCGAGCGCGGCGGAGAGGGTGCGCATGCGCTCGCTCTCCACGCTGGCGTAGAAGCGGTGTCCGTGGGCGATGACGCCGACGCCGGGCGGCTTGCCCGCTTCCATGCAGAGATCGACGACGCGGTTGTCGATGCGCATCGCCGAGCGGCGCGCCTTGGGCCCGGGATCGGCGTCGATCCTCTTGCCGTCGGCGGTGATGGCGAGCTCGCCGGTGGGGAGGTGGACGAGATCGACGGCGATCTCGTCGCCCGAGGGGAAAGTTACGAAGTAGCGCATCGACTTTCGAATCACTCCTTGGCGGCGTCGGGGGGGATGAGGGCACAACGGCCTTCGAAGCAGCCGCAGCGGTTGGCGTCGGCGGTCTCGCAGCCCAGCATCATGGTGCACATGGTGTCGGCCGTCTTCGGCTTGCTCTTGGCCTTGGCGACACAGGCCTTGGCGTGGCAGGGGTCGGAAGGGCCGCAGTCCGCGTCGCTCTTGCACGCGTCGTCGCTCTTCTTCGCTGCGGGGAGGTGACAGGCGCGCTGGGTCGGGCTGGGCTCGTCCGGGCTCCCCGCGGGGGGCGACGCGACAGGCTCGCTGTGCACCGCTGAGGGCGGAGGCGGCTCGCTCGCGGGCCCGGGCTCGGGGAGGGGCTGAGGCGGCGGGGTCGCGGCGACGCACGCGCCGAGGCTGAGACCCCAGGCGGCGAGCGCGAGAATGGAAGCTGTGCTCTTCATGGAGAATCTCCTCGAGGGTGCGCTCAAAACTGGAGCCCCAGCGCGAGGCTGACCAGGTATTGATTGGGCAGGCGGCCGCCGTTCTCGTCGTCGAACGCGTGGCCGGGGAAGAGAACGCCGGCCTCGACCCCGGCTTGCACCGTGGCTGTCGTGTCGACGGGGATGCGCAGAGAGGCGCCGAGATCGAGCTCCAGGCCGAGATCGTGGCGACGGGAAATCCCACCCTCGTAGTTGGCGACGTTGCCGAGGGCGTCCTGGTGATAGGGATCGACGAGATCGGCTGTCGTCTGGGCGATGACCACGCCTGTCTTGAGGTCGAGCCAGCGCCGCGGGCGAAAGATCATCCGCGGGTTGAGGTACTGGGCGCCGAAGACCGCGCCGCGGGAGGGCAAGAGATCGAGGCCCGGCGCCGCGCGCGCGACCAGGTCCGGATCCTGGGCGATGGTGGCGGCGCGCGCCGTCTTCCAGGCGAGGACCTGGTTGAAGAGCACGAGTCCGACGCGGTGATTGGCGTCGAAGGTGAAGCGCTTGTTCACCCCGTCGTCGGGGTTGGCGTCGCCGGAGGCATAGCCAACCTCGACCTCGCCCACCAGATCTCCCCAGGCGTCTTTGCCGCCGCCGCTGACGTGGACGGCGCCGAGCATGGCCGCCGCGCCGAACGACCGGACGAGCTCGTCTTCGCGCTTCTGCGTGGGATCGAGAGGGTGGCTGTAGGCGCCGCGGAGGAAGCTGGTGGAGCCGAGGATGAGCGCGCCCTCGAGCTGGCCATAGGCGAACGAGCGCGAGCCCGGGACGGGGACGGTGAACTTGGCCGCCAGATCGAGGACGCCGACCGTGAGGCTGTCGGTGTACGGAGTGAAGAGATCGACGGCCTGGTGATCGCGCTCCTGATGGCGAATCACCCCGTAGAAGCCCACCTCGGCCGGCTGGGTCTTGTAGAGGACGGCGAGGACGCCCTGGAAGGCGCGGTCGTGGTCCTGGACGAGATCGGCTGTCTGATCCTGGAAGATGACGTCGCCGGCGACGGCGATGGAGAGCGGCGTGCCTTTGCCGAAGGGCGTGGTGGCGAAGAGGATGCGCTCGGAGAGCGAGCCGCGCTGGTAGTCGCCGAACAGCGTCGGGTGGTCTCCGTCGTTGGCGAGGAGCCCCATGCCCCAGTGCGAGCCCTGCTGGCCGATGCGGAACATGCCAATGGGCGAGTCGTACTGGAGATAGAGCCAGCGCGGGTGGATCTCGGACCACCTCTGCTCGGAGAGCGAGTCCGAGGCCGCCTCCACGTAGCGTGTCGTGTCACCGACGATGAGGCCGCGGGGGACGTCGACCTGGGCGACGAGAGAGACCTTGTCCTTGAACGAGAAGCGGCCATTGAGGCGGAGCCAGTGATAAAGATACTTGTTCTGGCCGAGCGTCGTGGCCTCGGGGTGGCGGACGGGCGGCTCGAGGCGGAGAGTGCTCATCGCGCGGTAGCGGAGCTGGTACTCGCCGCGGAGGCTGAACGAGATGCCCTCGGGGCTCGGCGCGCGAAAGTCTTTGCGGCCGGCGTCGAGGACGAGCGTGTCCGAGTATTCGTACGAGTCGTCCTGGAGCGGCCGGGTCTCGCCTTCTCGTTCACGCGCGAAGCTGCTCTCCTCGGCGCCGGCGGCGCTCGCGCTGCCCTCGACCTTCGCCGGGCTCGCCGCGGGATCCGCCTTCGCCGGGGCGGCGAGGGCGGGGGCCGAGGAGGCGAGGGGCAAGGCGAGTGCGGCCGTGAGCGAGACGGCGGCGAACGGGCGCATCGAGGGGCGGGGCTCCTTCACGTCCCGCAGGGGGCGGGCCGCGCGAGGATAGGCGAAAGGCCCCGGGGGCGGGCCTGAAATCGCCTGACTCCGGGCCCTCGCAGCGGGGCTCGGCGGGCCGCGGCGCGCGCTCGGCGGCTCGCCCTGTCGCTCCGCTCTCGGTCGCGCTAGCGTCCGGGCGCCATGCCCCAAAGCGACGCTCCTCTGCTCCTCGGCCGCCCACTTTCTCTCGCTGATCTCGAGGCGGTCGCGCGCGATCATCGCCCCGTCGCGCTCTGCCCCGAGGCGCGGGCGCGGGTCGACGCCTCGCGCCGGGCGATCGACGCCATCGCCGAGGCGGGCGACAGCGCGCCCGCGGTCTACGGCATCAACACCGGCTTCGGCGCGCTCGCCGAGACGCGGATCCACGAGCGCGACGTGCGCGCGCTCCAGCGCAACCTGGTGCGCAGCCACGCTTGCGGCGTCGGCCCCGATCTCGCCGAGGCCGAGGTGCGCGGCATGATGGTGCTGCGCGCGCAGGTGATCGCCCTCGGTTTTTCCGGCGTCCGCGCCGAGGTGATCGACGCCTTGATGGGGATGATCAACGCCGGCGTCCACCCGCGGATCCCGGCCCAGGGATCGGTGGGCGCCTCCGGCGATCTGGCGCCGCTGGCGCACCTGGCGCTGGTGCTGATCGGCGAGGGCGAGGCCACGTTCGAGGGCCAGCGCCTGTCCGGCAAAGAGGCCATGGCGCGCGCGGGCCTCACCCCCGTCGAGCTCGCCGCCAAGGAGGGACTGGCGCTGATCAACGGGACTCAATACATGACCGCGCTCGGCGCCCTGGCGCTGGTGGACGCCCTCAACCTGGCGATCGTGGCCGACATCGCAGGAGCGATGAGCCTGGAGGCCTTGAAGGGATCGAAGAGGCCCTTCGACGATCGCTTGATGGCGGTGCGCGCCCACCCCGGACAGGCGGCCTGCGCCGCCAACCTGCGCGCGCTCCTCCGCGAGAGCGAGATCATGGAGAGCCACGTCAACTGCGGTAAGGTGCAGGATCCATACTCGCTGCGCTGCATGCCTCAGGTGCACGGCGCCACGCGCGACGCGCTGGCCTGGGCGACCGAGGTGGTCGGCCGAGAGATCAACAGCGTGACCGACAACCCCACGGTGTTCCTGCGCGAGGACGGCGGGGCCGACCTGATCTCGGGCGGGAATTTCCACGGTCAGCCGGTGGCGCTGGCCATGGATCTCGCGGCCATCGCCGTGGCCGAGCTGGCCAACATCAGCGAGCGCCGGGTGGAGCAGCTGGTGAATCCGATGCTCTCGAGCGGCCTCACGCCTTTCCTGGCGCCGGACAGCGGCCTCCACTCGGGCTTCATGATCGCCCAGGTCGCGAGCGCCTCGCTCGTGAGCGAGAACAAGGTGCTTTGCCACCCCTCGAGCGTGGACTCCATCCCTTCGAGCGCCGGCCGCGAAGACCACGTGAGCATGGGCAGCATCGGCGCGCGCAAGCTGGGTCAGGTGATCGCCAACGTGCGAGCGTCCCTGGCCATCGAGCTCATCACCGCGGCAGCCGGCGTGGATCAGCGAAAGCCCTTGAAGGCGAGCACCGGTGTGCTGGCGGCGCTCGGCGCGGTGCGCGAGGTGGTGGGCGAGATGGTGGAGGACCGGCCGCTCTACCTGGATATCGCGGCGGCAGGGAAGCTGATCGAGCGGCGCGCGCTGATCGAGGCGGTGGAAGCCGCGGTGGGGGAGTTGCGCTAGAAAGAGCCACCCACGTTGGCGAGCAGGCTCCAGACGCTGCCGCTCGTGGCCGGCGCGTTGGCCTTCTCCCAGTCGTGGGCCAGGTTGTCGAAGAAGGCCGGCCTGACGTTGAAGCGCGCTCCGGCCTTGATTTGCTGGGTGATCAGGCGCTCGGCTCCGATGGCGACAGGGAGGGTCAACGCCGCTCCGTCGCCGCCCGGGCCGGCGTAGCCCACGTAGCCAATGCCGCCGGCCAGGTACGGTTGCAGCGGGGCCTGGTCGGCGCGGAGGATGTTGTAGCGGAGATCGGCGTCGACTGCCGTGTAGACGAGCGAGCCTGTCCGGTCAGAGCGCCTGTTGACGCTGCCTGTGTAGTTGCCCTCGACGACGAAGCGCTCGTTGATGTCGCCGCTGACGCGGGCGTTCCACGCGGGGCCGACCGCCGCTGTGCCCGAGATGTAGCCGAGCACGCCCGCGCCGGCCTCGAAGGACAGCCTGGGCTGGATGCGCGCGGGGAGGATCGGGCGATCGGCCGGCGGCGGGGTCGGGAGCGCAGGAGGAGGGGCGTTGGGGTTTCCGCCGGGGCTCGTCGTCTGCGCGAACACGGGCGGGGCTGCGGTCGTCGCTGCCAGGGTGAGGCCGGCTGCGACCATTCTTCGGGTGATCATCGAGTCCTCCGTCCAGGCGACCGCGAGCCGGTGCCTGGTTCGACGCCGACGGTGGCTGTGCATCCCGTGGGCCACGAACCGGTGTGCAACGTGGGCCCGCTCTCCGCGCCGATCCGAGAATGTCGGCATACGGCTTCGAAACCGCCGGCGGGCTGGGCAGTAGTGGATTCGCCGCGTCGGCTGGGCGTATCGTTCGGCCGGGCTCGGGGATCCGGGGCCGGCGCCTCGGACATCAGGAGATACCTGGACTATGAACCGTGAGATCAGGGGGCCGTGGGATGTCGCTGGGCGCGCTTTCGCGCTGGCGGCGCTGGGGGCGGGGCTTCTCGGGGGCGTCGGCTGCGACGACAAGCCCGCGGCGCCTGCGACGGCGGTGGCGCCGACCAGCTCGGCGCTCGCGCCGGTCAAGCCTGCGGCGATGGGCGCGGTCAAGCTCACCGTCGAGAAGGCGCCGAGCAAGATCGACTTCACGATGGAGGCGCCGAAGGAGAAGATCCACGGCAAGGCTGTCGACTCGACGAGCGGGGAGCTCAACGTCGATCCCAACGATCTGACCAAGGCCACCGGCCTCATCACCATCGACATCAGCGGGCTGGAGGTCTTCCAGGCCGTGGCCGACGAGAAGGACGGTAAATTCAGCGAGGAGAAGAAGTCGGATCTCCAGAACAAGCACGCTCGCACCTGGCTCGAGATCTCCGACGACGCGCCCGCGGACAAGCGCGCGGAGAACGCCAAGGTGCAGTTTTCGATCAAGTCGATCGAGATCGTCGGCGAGAAGAGCCTGGCCAAGATGACGGGCCCCGAGCGCAAGGTGCTGCTCAAGGCCAAGGGAGATTTCCTCCTTCACGGGCACAAGGCCGAGAAGACGGCGGAGCTCGAGGCGACGTTCAAGGTCGAGGGCGAGAAGATCGTGAGCGTGGCCGTGAAGAGCGCCAAGCCGATCGCGGTTGACCTGGCCGAGTTCGACGTGAAGCCGCGTGACGCCTTCGGGCGCTTCGCCGCCAAGACGCTCGAGGTGCTCTCGCCCAAGGTCAACAAGGAGGCGGCGGTCTCGGTCGATTTCATCGCCAAGGCCGCGCCGTGAGCTTCACGAGCCGCGGACGGCGGCTCATGCGTCTCCAGCGAGACGCCTTGCGGCCTCGATGAAACCGAATCACGAACCGCGCGTAGACGAACCCAACCAGGAGAATTTGTGATGAAGAGCCTCTACGAAACCCTCGCCGTGCTCGGCGCCGGCGCTGTTCTGCTCACGGGCTGCGGCGGGGCGCCTGCGCCGGTGAACGCGGCGGAGGTCCCGGCCGCTGCTGACGCCAAGCCGGCCTCGCCCACCGAGGGGAACACGGGCGACGCCGCCGCTGCCGCCGTGGTCGACGGCGCCAAGCCTGCCGCGGACGCCGCTCCCGCTCCCGCTGCTGCCGGCGCCGCTGCTCCTGCGGCCGCGTCGTCGGCCAAGCCGGCTGCCGCCCCCGCTGCCGCGAAGAAGACGGGGAAGAAGGTCGACGCCAAGAAGACCGGCGCGAACGGCAAGTGCGGCGAAGGCACCTGCGGCTGATTTCAGGGCCGGGTTGTCTGGGATCGTGAGGGGCCGCGCGCGGCCCCGCTCCCCAGCGCATCCAGCGGAGGGCGCGATGTCGATCACCGCGGGCGTCGACGGTGTCGGGCTGGGCCTGCGCTTCGCCTTCCTCGACGAGGTGATCGAGGCGATCGACGCGGGCGAGCGGCTCCCCGGCGTCGCGTTCTTCGAGGTCTCGCCCGAGAACCACATGCGCCGCGGCGGGCACGTCCCCGCGGCGGTGGATCGCGTCGCTGAGCATTACCGCTTCTTGACGCACGGGCTGACGCTCTCGGTCGGCGGCCTCGATCCCTTCGATCGCGCCTACATGGCCGAGCTCCGTAGCTTCGTCGAGCGGGCGCGCGCTCCGTTCCACTCGGATCACCTCTGCTTCTCCGGCGCGGGCGGGCGCATGTTCCATGACCTGCTGCCGCTGCCGCTGACGCACGCCTCGGCGATCCACGTCGCCGCGCGCATTCGCGAGGCGCAGGACCTGCTCGGGGTGCCGATCGCGGTCGAGAACATCACGCGCTATTTCGTGCCGGGGGAGCGGTCGATGGACGAGGCGGACTACCTGACCGAGGTGCTGGAGCGGAGCGGCGCGAAGCTCTTGCTCGACGTCAACAACGTCTGGGTCAACGCGGCCAACGACGGGTTCGACGCGCTCTCGTTCCTGGAGCGCTTGCCGCTCGATCGCGTGGTGCAGCTCCACGTCGCCGGGCACGATCGGAGCGAGGAGCACGATTTACTGATCGACACGCACGGCGCGAGCGCGACGGAGGCGGTGCTCGATCTGTGCGCCTGGGTGATCGCGCGGACCGGGCCGCTCCCGGTGGTGCTGGAGCGCGATCATCGCATCCCGCCGCTCCCCGAGCTGCTGGCCGAGCTCGCGCGGGTCGAGGCGGCGTACGCGCGCGGGCTCGCGGAGTACGCGCTGCGGCGACCCGAAGCGCGTGAGGTGACGCGTGGATCCTGAGGACGCCGCGCGCTTCCCCGCGCTGCTCGACGCGGTGGCGAGCCTGGTGCGCGCGCCGGGGGTCGAGGCGCGGATCGTCGGCGATCCGAGGGCGTTCTTTGCGGACGGCGGCCTCGGCGCGGCGGACGCGGAGAGCCTGGCGGCGCTGGGCGAGCGGCGGCTCCTCGTCTATCGCAAGCTCGTTCGGCGCGGCCTCACGGCGGCGATCCGGCTCGAGGTTCCGCGGACGGCGGCGCGGCTCGGCGACGGCTTCGAGGCCTGGGTCGAGCGCTTCATCGACGAGGAGGCGCCGCGCTCGCACTACCTGCGCGACGTGGCCTTCGAGCTCGTGGCCTGGGCCGCGCCGCGGTGGGCGAGCGACGCGCGCGTGCCCTCGTACCTCGGCGATCTCGCGCGGCACGAGCTCACCGCGTTCGAGGTCGGGAGCGCCGAGGACAGCAGCGGCGCGACCGGGATCGATCTCGAGCTCGACACCCGCGCGCGCTTCCACGCCTCGGTCCGGCTCGCGCGCTACGAGCACGCCGTGCACCGGCTCCTCGCCGACGAGGGCGCCCGCGACGTGCCCGCGCGCGAGCCCACCGCGCTCCTCGCCTACCGCGACGCCGAGCACGAGGTCCGCTACCTCGAGCTGACTCCGTTCGCCGCGGCGATCCTCGATCGCCTGCTGCTCGGCGAGACGCTGCGCGCGGCGGTGGTGGGCGCGTCGGCGGCGCTCGGCGAGGCGCTCGGCCCCGAGGTGCTGGCGGGCACGGCGCGGCTGCTCGAGGATCTCGCGCAGCGGGGCGCCCTCCTCGGAGGCGCGCCGTGAGCACGACGACGGCCGTTTGGAAGCTCCACGGCCGACCCGGGGAGGTGCTAGGGTCGCCCCGCCCGCGCCGCACGCCATGGACGAGCCGACCCTCAACGCTGCCATGGATCGCTACGCCTGCGGCGACGCGCAGGCCTTCGCGGCGCTGCACCAGGCCCTCTACCCGCGGCTGCTCGCGTTCCTCACGCGCATGAGCGGCTCCCCCGTCCTCGCCGACGATCTGCTCCAGGAGACCTTCCTGCGCATGCACCGCGCGCGCTCCACGTTCGCGGCGGGCGGCGCGGTGATCCCCTGGGCCTACGCCATCGCGCGCAACGTGCACATCGATCACGCGCGCTCGGCCAAGCTCCGCGCCACGGAGCGGCTCCCCAGCGATCCCGGATCCGAGACGGTCGATCGCGGCGGCGCCGACGCCGAGTCCACGGCGATCGCGGCGGAGGCGGCGCGCGCGGTCGAGCGGGTGCTGGCGCGCATCCCCGCCTCGCAGCGCGACGCCTTCGTGCTGCTCCGCTACGAGGGGCTGAGCGTGCAGGACGCGGCGGCCATCCTCGGCACGACGCCGACGGCGGTGAAGCTCCGCGCCTTCCGCGCCTACGAGGCCCTGCGCGCCGAGCTGGAAGAGCAGAAGCGCGAGGCGCCGGCGCGCGGCGTCGCTGCCCGCGCTCGAGCCGAAGGAGGCGCCGATGGCCGCTCCTGATCCCTTCTCGTTCGAGGACTTCCGCTCCATCCCCGATCCCGCCTCCGGCCTCGGCGTGCGCCCGCCGCCTCCGCCCGTGCCTCCGCAGGGTCCCTCGCCCACGCGCGCGGAGCGGCGCCGCCGCAGCCTCATTGCTCTGGGGTTCGGCGTCGCCTGGGTGGTCTTCCTCGTCTGGCGCCTCGGGCTGCGCGGCAACATCGGCGACGCCGGGCTGCTCGGCTCGCTCGCGCTGTGGACGCTGGTCAGCGGCGGCGGCCTCGCGCTCGCGCTGCGGCCCAACGCGCGCGGGCTCCCGCCCAGCCTGCGCGTCGTGCAGATCATCCTCCTCGCGCTCGCCGCGCTCTACGTGGCCGGCGTCCTCGTGCGCGCCGCCACCGCGCCCGACGTGCCCATCCACTGGAGCAACGTCCTCGGCTGCCTCTCCTGCGCGCACCTGCTCGCCGCCGGCCCGCTCGTCGTCGCCGCGCTGCTCTTCCGCCGCTCGTTCCTCTCGTTCCCCGCGTGGCGCGGCGCCGTCGTCGGCGCAGCCTGCGGCTTCGGCGGGGCGATTGGTATCCACGCGCACTGCTCGGTCGAGACCGCCTCCCACGTGCTCGTCGCGCACGGCCTGGTGATCGTCGTCAGCGCGGCCCTCGGCGCCGTTCTCGGCGCGCGGCAGGGCCGCCTGTGACGCGCGCCCGCGTGGCCGGCAACGCGAATGTGATTGTTGTTAGCCTGGCTCGACGAAATCGGCGACCATGCCGCCCCGAGGTCGCGCCTGCCAGGAAGGGGACGTCGCGGCTTCGACCAGGCAATCGGGAGCTTCCATGACCGTGCAGTCATCTCGTCGCGATCCGCTTGGCATCAGCGGCACCCTGATCGCCGACAAATACAAGATCGCTCACGCCGTGGGCGAGGGCGGCTTCAGCGTCGTCTACCTCGCGGAGCACACGATCTGGCGGCAGCCGGTCGCGATCAAATGCTTCAAGGTCCTCGCCAACGCGCCGGAGGATCAGCGCGAGGGGCTGCTCAACGGCTTCATCCAGGAGGGCAAGCTCATGGCTTCGCTCTCCAGCCGCTCGGCGGCGATCGTCCAGGCGCGCGACGTCGGCACCTTCACCACGCCCGACGGGCAGTGGCTCCCGTACATGGTCCTCGAGTGGCTCGAAGGGAAGCCGCTCGACCTCGTCCTCTACGACGAGAACCGCGCCGGCCTCCCCGCGCGCTCGATCCACGAGATCCTCGCGCTGCTCGAGCCCGCGGCCGCCGCGCTCGAGATCGCCCACAGCCGCGGCATCGCGCACCGCGACATCAAGCCCGCCAACTTCTTCGTCATCGGCGACCCGCGCGGGGTCGAGGCCTACGTCAAGGTGCTCGACTTCGGCATCGCCAAGGTGATGTCCGAGCACGCCGCCGTGGCCGCGGCGATGGCGCAGACGGGGACGGAGATCACCGCCTTCACCCCCAACTACGGCGCCCCCGAGCAGTTCAGCCGCATGCACGGCGCCACCGGCCCCTGGACCGACGTGTTCGCCATGGCGCTGATCCTCGTGGAGATCCTCCGCGGCGGCGCGCCCGCGCTCGAGGGGAACGACCTCGTGCAGCTCGCGGTCGCCAGCCGCGATCCCTCGCGCCGTCCCTCGCCGCGCACCTTCGGGATCGAGGTCTCCGACGCGGTGGAGCAGGTCTTCCTCGCCGCGCTGGCCACGTCGCCCGGCGATCGCTACCGCACGATGGGGCAGTTCTGGGCCGCCCTTCACCAGGCCGTCTTCCCCGACGCTCCGGGGTGGATGATGGCGTCGACCACCGGCGCCAGCGCGATGCGCTCGACGGGCATGCCGGGGGCCGCGTCGCTGCCGTCGCCGATCTCGGCGCCGAGCCAGGTGTCGCCCTCGCTCCCGAACCCCGGCGGGCCCATGTCGCCCATGTCGGTGCAGGCGCCTTCGCCTCCCAGCATGATGGGCGGCGTGTCGCCGCTCAGCAGCGCGGCCAGCGTCGCGGGCCAGGCGCCCCTCGCCAAGCGCCCCTCGTCGAGCGTGCCTCTCGTGCTCGGGACTCTCGGCTTCCTCATGCTCGCGGCCGGCGGCGCCGTCGCCTACAAGATGTTCAGCCACCCGGCGACTCCTCCCGGTCAGGGCCTCGCCGCCGCGACATCCGGCGCGCCCAGCGCGGCCGCGCCCTCGCCGTCGGCCTCGGTGGCCGCCGTGCCCGCGCGCCTCACCGAGTGTCCGACTGGCACCGTCCTCGTCACCGGCGGACGCTTCTTCATGGGCTCCGACGCGCCCGAGTTCAAGCTCTGGCAGCCGGCCCACAAGGTCACTATCGACACCTTCTGTATCGATATCTACGAGGTCACCGCCGGTGACTACAAGGCTTGCTCCGACGTCGGCGACTGCAAGCGCCCGGAGGCGACGGCCAACTACCCCAAGACGTCCGACAGCGTCTCCGACGCGCAGCACGAGAAGAACAAGGCCGCCCAGACCGAGCTCTGCACCTTCGGCAAAGAGGGTATGGAGAAGCACCCGATCAACTGCGTCTCCTGGGCCCTCGCGGACGCCTACTGCAACGTGCACAAGAAGCGCCTCCCCACCGAGGCAGAGTGGGAGTACGCGGCGCGCGGCTCCGACGGCCGCAAATACCCCTGGGGGGACGAGCCAGGCGATCAGACCCACATGAACGCGTGCGGCACCGAGTGCACCAAGTGGGAGACGGCTCACGGCCTCAAGCCCAGCCCGCGCATGTGGGAGGCCGACGACGGCTTCTTCGGCACAGCGCCTGTCGGCAGCTTCCCCAAAGGCAAGACCAAGTTCGGCTCGTACGACTTCATCGGCAACGTCTGGGAGTGGACGTCCGATTGGTTCGAGACCTACAAGCCCGAAGAGGTGGTCAATCCCAAGGGCGCTCCCGCGGGAGACCGCAAGTCGATCCGCGGCGGTGGCTTCAACGGGGGCTTCCAGCTCTGGCTCGATCCGGCCTTCCGCTACCACCAGCTCGCGACGGCGAGCGCCCCGGGCATCGGGTTCCGCTGCGCGACCAACCTGTAGCCGCACCCGCGGGGGTCTCCTATAAGCCGCTGATGAAGAGCGTCTGCGTCTTTTGCGGTGCGAACCCCGGCAAAAATCCCGCTTACCTCGAGGCCGCGCGCTCGCTCGGCATCACGCTGGCGCACAGCGGCCTCGGGCTCGTCTACGGCGGCGCCAAGGTCGGGCTGATGGGCGCCGTCGCCGACGCCGTCCTCGAGCACGGAGGCGAGGTCTTCGGCGTGATCCCCGACTTCATCGCCGGCCGCGAGATCGCCCACCTCGGCGTCACCCAGCTCGCGGTCGTGAGCTCGATGCACGAGCGCAAGGCCAAGATGGCGGAGCACGCCGACGCCTTCGTGGCGCTCCCCGGCGGCTTCGGCACCCTCGACGAGCTCTTCGAGATCCTGACGTGGTCGCAGCTCGGCCTGCACCGGAAGCCGGTCGCCGTGCTCAACGTCGCGGGCTACTTCGACGGCCTGCTCGCCTTCCTCGATCGCGCCGAGGAAGAGCAGATCCTCCGCCCCGAGTACCGCGCCATGCTCCTCGTCGAGAGCGATCCGGTGCGCCTCGTCGAGCGCTTCCGCACCCACTCGCCGCCCGCCGTGGAGACGTGGCTCAGGCCTGGTCAGACGTGACGGGCGCGCTCGCCTCGCCCTGCCGCCGCACGCGCGTCATCGAGTAGCGGGCCACCGCGACGCCGATGGCCGAGCCGAGCAGCGCGCCCGTCAGCACGTCGCTCGGGTAGTGCACGCCGAGCACGCAGCGCGACCAGGCGACGATCGCCGCGTAGATCAGCGCGGGCGCGGCCCAGCGAGGCACGCGGATCGAGGCGAAGGCGGCGAAGGCGAACGAGCCGGCGGCGTGCCCGCTCGGGAACGAGTGGCCGCCGGGGGAGGGGATGGTGATGGCGCCGCACCAGGTGAGCGCGTCGCAGGGGCGCACGCGGCCGACGATCTCTTTCACCACCGAGACGGTGGAGCTGGTGAGCACCACGGCGAAGAGCAGCCAGAGCGCCGTGGTCCGCGTGGCGCGCCGAGCGATGAGGGGCGCGAGGAGCAGCAGCGGCCAGCCGCCGCCGACCACGGTGAAGAAGTGAAAGAGCGGGATGGCCGCCTGCGGGTGACCGTGGGCCACGCGGAGGATGGCCTCGTCGAAGGCCTGCACGGCGGGGAACCAGGCCGCCATCGCTCAGCTCCTCGTCAGGGGATCGAGCGATCCGGCGGCTTCTTGGGGGGCGGCGCGCACGGCGACGACGATACCACGCAGCGCCGGGCTCGCCCGTTCTCTGCCTGACACCCGCGGCGCTGACTTAGAGCCGATCCCGGTAGGTCTCCCGTCGCCGGACGGCCGATCTGCGGCGCCGCGCGTCGTTGCTCCTCGTCAGCCTACTTTTCGTAGGCTTCCTCGTCGCGCCTAGCGCAGCTTGCAGCTCGGCCGCCCGGCTCGGTCCGACCTACCGGGATCGGCTCTAAGTCCGCCGCAGCAATGCTAGCCTCGGCGCGTGCCTGTCCCCGACTCGCTGGTGAACGATCCGGCCATCGCCGGCCCCCTCGGCTCGCTCGCCCTCTCCCATGTCCGCGCCGGGAGCTCGTCGCTCGCGCTCCGCGCCGTGCGCTGGCACGAGGGGCTCGTCCGGCTCGGCGTGGTGCTCCCGTTCATGATGGTCCACGACGTCGGGCTGCTCTTCGCCTCGCCGCGCGAGCAGCTCGAGATCGGGCCGCGCGCGAGCGCGCAGGTCATCACCTCGCGCCTCCGCGACGGCGCCCGCCTCGCCTCGGTCTACCGCGCCATGCTCGACGAGCTGGGCGAGAGCGAGGCCGCGCGCCGCGCCGCGCAGCTCAAGATGTCGGACGATCTGATCATCGTGGTGCTCTCGCGCGTCCTCGGGACGATCGCCGCGCGCACCACCACGGCGCCGGCGTACCGCGCCTCGATCCCGGTCGACGCCTCGCTCTTCGACGATCTCGATCCTCAGCTCCCGCACCTCTTCGGCGTGACCCGGCGCGACTTCGAGGGGGCGACGCTGACGACGCTGGAGTCGGGCCGGCTCTTCGTCCTCACCATGTCCGACGCGCTCGATCTCGACACGCTCCGGCTCTTCGGCATGCTCGGATCCGAGGCCTCGGCCGGCGCGCTCGCCCAGGTCGATCTGCTCGCCGCGCTCGAGTCGCCCGAGGCCAACGACATCGTCAACTTCTCGCTGGAGATCCTGCCAAGCGTGCTCGAGACCAAGACGCGCGCGGCCTCGGGCACCAGCGCCTCGTTCGGCTACTCGGGCCTGGGCACGCGCGGCTCGATCGACAGCATGGTGCTGACCGAGCTCGCCTGGGACGACCTCGAGATGGTGCGGCGCATGGCCGAGAACGAGGTCCTCTACTTCGCCCGCGAGCAGAGCCGCGACGAGCAGAAGCGCATCCACTACCTGCTCATCGACGCCTCGGCCTCGATGCGCGGCGACCGCCAGACCTTCGCCCGCGGCATGGCCATCGCCACGGGCAAGAAGCTCCTCCTCGAGGGCGAAGACGTGGCCTTCCGCTTCTTCGACTCGCGCATGTACGAGCTCCAGCGCGCGCGCAACGGCCAGCTCCCGACGGCGCACTTGCTCTCGTTCCGCGGCGAGCACGGCCGCAACCCAGCCCGCGTCTTCGCCGAGCTCGCCGCCGATCTCGAGATGAGCCGGCACCACGATCCGCGCTCCCCGGTGATCCACCTCTTCACCCACGCCGCGCTCTACATCCCGCGCGAGATGGTGCAGGCGGTGACGGCGCTCGCGCACCTCGCCGCCGTCTTCATCCTGCCCTCGGGCGGCAAGCTCGACCTCGACTACCTCGACCTGCTCAACGCGCACTGGGTCGTCGATCACGCCACGCTCGCGCACGGCGCGGCGCGAGCCGACGCCGCGAAATCGATCCTCGGCGAGACGGACACGGCCCACCTCCGCGCGGGCGAGAGCGAGGGTCCGCAGAGCAAGCTCGGGCCGCAGAGCCAGCTCGGCGGAGCGAAGTCGCGACGCACGGGGACACCGTCGACGCGGCCTCCGCCGGCGAGCTATTGAGGGCTCGTTTTCGTGGTCCGGTGTTCGAAGAAATAATCAGAATCCTCCGGTGAAACTGGGCCAGGAGCGACGGTTGTGCGACTGTCGTTCGCGTGCTCCGCAACCGCTTCGATCAGGCCGTGAAGGACCTCTGTCGCGAGTCCCTCGAGCCCGACGGAACCTTCGAGACCGACGCCGAAGCGACGCCAGCCACGCAGCGCATCGACGGCTGGTTCCTCCCCGATCCGTCGCGCGAGCCGACCCGCAACCGCTTCGGCCTCTTCGGTCAGATCACCCGCGAGGCGTGCACCCTCGAGCCCTTCCACGCGACCCCGGACGGCGACGAGGTGGGCGAGTGCATCCGCAAGCTGTGGAACTTCCGCCACGTGCTCACCCTCCGCGGCTCCGCGCCCGCGCTGCCGCGCTTGTGGATCCTCTCCTCGGGGCGACCCGTGACGGGCATCAAAGGCTTCGGCTTTCTTCGACTCGAAGGCGCAGCGCCGGGCATCTACGACGCACCGTCCCTGCTCTACACCGGGCTCGTGGTGATCAGCGAGCTGCTGGAGACGCGTGAGACGCTGCTGCTCCGCTTGATGGGCGCCGGGCGGACGTTGCAGCGGGCGATCGCAGATTTGAAGGCGCTCCCGACGGAGGCACCGGAGAATGCCGTCGCCCTGCCGGTGCTGCTACGCTACCGGCTCGAGGTTCCCGCCGATCCGGCGAAGCGGACGAGCGACGACGAGGAGTTCCTGATGAGCACGTACGAGATCGTGGAGGCCTGGAAGCGCGAGCAGCGGCAGGAGGGACGGCACGAGGGACGGCAAGAGGCGGTCCTCGAGCTCTACGAGGATCGCTTCGGTGCATTGCAGGAGGATCTGGCGGCCATCGTCCGCGCTACGCACGACGACGCTATCCTGCGCGACTGGCTCAAGCTCACGGGAACCGGCACCGCGGACGAGATCAAGGCGCGCTTGCGAGGGCATCGCGCTAGCTGACCGAGCGCGCCTACTCCGTCCGCAGGATGACGTGGAACCCGAAGTCGCTCTCCACCACGTCGGAGAGCTGCCCCATGTCGAGCTCGAACGCCGCATCGGCAAAGGGTGGGACGACGTCGCTGCGCTCGATCGATCCGACCGATCCCTCGCGCGACGCCGCGCCGGGCTCCTCGCTGTACTCGATCACCACCTTGCTGAAATCGGCGCCGCCGCGGATCTTGTCGCGCACCTCGATCGCCCGCAGGCACGCCTCCTCGCGCGAGCGGCCGATGGCCGGCTGCGCGCCCTTCGCGCCGTAGTACTTCACGAGCACGTGCTTGGCGCTGATCCGCGCCGGCTCCCCCGCGCGCTTCTCGCGCTTGGCGGAGGCGGTGCGCAGGCAGGCTTCCGCAGGCGTCTCGGCGGCCGCGGAGGCAGAGCCCGGGGTCTTCGAGGGCGAAGCTGGGGCGGCGCCGCAGGCGGTGAGGGAGAGGGAGAGCGCGAGCAGGAGGGGGGAGAGCGGGAGGGCGCGGAGCATCGCAGCGAGAGTACCTCTCCTGGGCGTGGGGGCGGCTCGATATCAGTCGGCGATGAGGGGCGGCGTGGGTACGGGGATCATCGGGGCTTGGAGCGAGGTCATCGCGGGGAGGATGGAGGGCGAGCTCGATGGCCAGGCACAGACCGGTCGGACCCGCGCCGACGATGCCGACATCGAACGATGATTGCGACATATCCAGACCCGATCAATATTTTATACCAGGTATAAATTAAATCTAGGTCTACACTTGTCCCCAGGATGACGAGCGAGGACGAAGGCCTGCGAGAGCGCAAGAAGCGTGAGACACGTCAGGCGATCTCGGACGTGGCGACGCGCCTGTTCACGGAGCGCGGCTTCGAGAGCGTGTCGGTGAACGAGATCGCGGCCGCGGCCAACGTCTCGAAGATGACGGTGTTCAACTACTTCGCGCGCAAGGAAGACTTGTTCTTCGATCGCGGCGTGGAAGACCACGTGTTGATCGAGCGCGCGCTCCGCGAGCGCGGCAAGAACGTGTCACCGCTCTCGGCGCTGCAAGCGCTCGTGCACACGCTGGTCGAAGAGCGCCATACGCAGGTGAAGTTCAACGCCAACGTCAGCGCCTTCTGGCGCACGGTGAAGGACAGCCCTGCCCTGCGTGCGCGCGCGAGAGAGCTGCGCGACGAGTTCGAGACCGGGCTGACCGAGCTGCTGCAGACCAGCATCGGACGCAAGGATCCGAGCGCGCGCTTGATCGCGAGCATGCTCGCCGCGGCCTGGCGCGTCGCCTACACGACCGGGCTGCGCCGACAGCGCGCAGGCGACAACGCCGCCGCGGTCCGCGCCGCATTCCTCGACACCATCGACCAGGCGTTCGACATCCTTCGTGCGGGCGCGCGCGGCTCTCCCTTCGTCTGAAGCACGCCGCATGACCTCCGAGGTAATGGCTGACCTGTCGCGCGACGGTTACCGTGCGTCATGGACGCCACCCATCCTTCCGCATCGTTCGGCCCTCTGCTGCGCGCCTGGCGCGCCGCGCGCGGCAAGAGCCAGCTCGTGCTCGCCACCCAGGCGGGCGTCTCCAGCAGGCACCTGAGCTTCGTGGAGACAGGCCGCTCTTCGCCGAGCCGCGAGATGGTGCTGACGCTGGCCGAGACGCTCGAGGTCCCGCTCCGCGATCGCAACGTGCTCCTGGAGGCCGCGGGCTACGCCGGAATGTACAAGGAGACTCCTCTCGACGCCCCGGCGATGACCGAGGTGCGCCACGCCCTGTCGCGGATGCTCGAAGCCGGCGAGCCCAACCCGACTCTGGTGGTCAATCGGCGCTACGACATCCTCATGGCCAATACGGCGGCCCAGCGGCTCATTGCCTGTTTCGCGCCGGACTGGCGGGGCAAGGCCAACGTCGCGCAGATGCTGCTCGCGCCGGAGGGGCTGCGTCCCTCGGTGGTCAACTGGAGCGAGGTCGCGGCCCACGTGGTCCACCGCGTCCGCGGTGAGCTCGCCGCGAGCCGCTCTCTCGACCGCGAGGATGAATCCCTGCTACGGCAGATGATCGCCGCCGACGCCGAGCTGCGGCGCGAGCGCGCCAAGCCCACCTTGCCGCCGTCGATCCTCGTGCCGCTCAGGCTCCGGCGCTTCGATCTCGCCCTCGATCTCTTCACCACGATCACCACGCTGGGTACGCCGCTGGACGTCACGCTCCAGGAGCTGCGGATCGAGACCCTCTTTCCCGCCGACGCCCGCGGCCGCGAGGCGCTCCTCGCCCTGGTGCGCGGCGAGCCCGACCCGCGCGCGTGCGTTTCATGACCTGAGACGTAATTGAGGACAGGCGCGCTCCGCTGCATGGTGATTGTCGTCAACGCGATCTGCCTCCGGTGAGGCGGACCGAGACCAGGAGCCCTATCCATGAGCCACATCGACGAGCTGGTGCAGCGCTACATCGCGAGCTGGAACGAGACCGACGCCGGGCGCCGCCGCGCCGCTATCGACCAGCTCTATACCGAGCGCTGCGGCTACACCGATCCACTCGCCGCCGTCTCCGGGCGCGAGGGGATCGACGCCTTCATCGCCGGCGTTCAGAAGCAGTTCCCCGGCGCGGTGTTCACGCTGGCGAGCAAGGTGGATGCGCACCACGATCAGGCACGCTTCACCTGGCACGCGGGGCCGCCGGGCGCGGCCGGGCCGGCGGTGATTGGCTTCGACGTGGCCCTGTTCGAGGACGGCCGTATCCGCCAGGTGTACGGCTTCCTCGACAAGGCTCCTGCCTGATCCGCAGCGCGTCGGCCAGGCGGATCGTTGGTATCAGAGCTGGCCGTCCAGCCAGCTCTCGTACCACTCGAAGAACGAGTAATCGCGAGGCGTCTCGGTCGGCGCCCACCTCCCGTTCGCCCTGGCGCCGTGCAGCGGTTCGGAGCCTCCAAAAGCGGCGTTCCGTGCGCTGCGTGCGGAGTACCTCACGACGCTATATCTCCCCGCCAGATCGCACGAGGTTCTCCAGCGCAAACCCCCACCCCAGCGCCGCATACATCCGCCGCAGCTCCTCCCGCGCCGCCGCGCGCTCCTCGCCCTCGAGGAGATAGGCATGCAGCGCCGCCCGCTCCGCGCCCAGCACATCCCCGCTGCGCTCCATCGCCAGCCGCTGCTCGCGCGCCGCCGGCTTCGCCCTCGACCAGCTCTCATCGAGCGGCAACCACCCCGGCGGCGTCGCCGGCGCAACCTCTCGCGGAGGCAGGCTCAGCCGCTCGCGCACCAGCGCGACGACGCGAGCGTCAGCGTGGGTGTCGGCCAAGCGACGCTCCAGGAAATCAGCGAAGCTCAGCGCCTCGAAATCCAGGAAGTTGGTCTCGTGGCAGAACGTGACGACGGGCGGCTCGCGCCCCTCACGGCACCACGGGGGATAGATGTAGAGGCAATGCGCGTCTCCGTTGCCTCGCTGTGAGAGCTCGAGCAGCGAAGGGTCAGCGTCCCAGTCTTCAATCATGCTCTCTGGCCCGCCGAGCTCGAGGCCGATCAGATCGAGCCAGCGCGCGAGCACGGGATCGCGCTCGCGCGCCTCCAGCACGCGCAGGAGCAGCGGCGAGACCACGAAGCCGTGGCGACTTGCCAGCGCCGTCACCCGCGCAGCGGCGCCGCGTGACGAGGCCGCGCGCACGGGCGCCTCCGTGGGGGTCGCGGGCGGGCCGGGCTCGATCGCAGGCAGCGCCGGAGCGGCGAGCGCGATCTTCCCCGGCAGCGGCGTCACGCACGGCGCCGCGGAGCCGGCGCGCCACGCGTACACCTTGTGGATGCCGAGCAGCTCCTCGCGCACGTCGTCGATCATCACCTCGCCGCCGCGCGCCAGAGCGGGGCTCCCCGGCAGCACGGACAGCGTGAGTCGACCCAGCTTTGGGTGATTGACGACGACCGAGTTCGGCATCGCGGCCACGACGCGCGCTGGCTCGGCCAGGCGCTCGCCCGGCCAGCGCACGCCGGCGAGATCCAGCGCGACGGCTCGCTGCGCGGCGCCCCAGGGCAGCGCGGTGAGCTCGATGATCACCAGATGCTTCACGGCGATCACGCAGAGCCGGCCGGCGACGAGCGCGATGTCCGTGCGCTGCGCGGGGGGGATGGGGACCGTGACGGACGACACGCGCCCGTCCACCTCGCGGAACACGTGGACGCAGCCGTCGCCCGCGCACGCCACCACGCCGTCGCTCGCCGTGAAAGGAGCGCGCGGCGCCGCCGGGAGCCGCACCTGGACGAGCGGAGAGCCGAGCAAGAAGGCCACACACTCGTGCCCGCGCGCGGGGTGCGCGAGCACGGCCGCGCAGAGGTTGCCCGTGCGCACCAGATCGATGGGAGCACCCTCGAGCTCGACGCGCGCACCCTCCGGGGATCGCACGATCGTGCGCGGGCCAAGGGCGGTCTCCTCGGCCTCGACCTCGAGATCGCCGCACGTCGAGAAGGGAGCGCGCAGCGTCTGACGCTCGAAGCGCCCCGCCTGCCGCTTCATCATGCCCGACACGACGTCCACTGCGATCGAGGCCGCGTTGCATGTCAGCGACGCTGTCGCCTTGTTGCTGGGGCCGAAGTGCTCCGCGGCGAAGGGCAGGTCGAGGTAGCGATGCGTGGAAATGATCGCCGGAGGCGCAGGCGGAGCAGCGGGCACAGGCGGAGCAGGAGGAGCCGGCGCTGCCTTCGCCGCGGGCGGAGCAGGCGGAGCAGGCGCTGCCTTCGCTGCGGGCGGCCCGTCCAGGAAGCGCCTCGCCAGCCGCTCGTCGACCTCGAGCCCACGCTCGATCCCGCTGGTCGCGAGCTGCCCGAGCATCTTGCGATAGAGGTCCATCGACAGCTTGGTCGCGAGCAAGGGCTGCCCCGGCGTCACCACGCTGAAGACCAGATCCTCGCCTTCGCGCCGCTCGAAGTACCTCTTCGTCTTGCCCTCGAGATCCTTGAGCTGAAGGCGGAGGATGTATTTGAGGACCTCGATGGCCGCGTCGTCGAGCCCCTGCGACCAGAGGCGGACCTTCTCCACGAGCGCGTAGCGCGCCGGGACGATGCGCGCGTACACGCCGTCCCCCAGCATCGAGCGCATGGAGTCGATCATGTTGGCCACCTGATCGTCGCGCTCGATCACCTGCACGAACATCGAGCGCTTCTGGTCGGTCACGAGAAAGTCGGCCTCGAAGGTCCGGAGCTCACCGCAGCGCGTGCAATGGACGAGGTGGAAGCGGTTGCTCGTGATCGTCTGGAGCGCCTCGTCGCTGTCGATGACGAAGGACTTGTAGATCACGACGTCGACCGGCTGCGCGCAGCGGCTGCAAGGGTGGGAGACGCGCGAGGAGAGGGACATGGAGCGGGACGATATCCAGCCTTTGCCCCGGGATCACGCGAGCCGAGAGCGCCTCACCCCCGCGCGCTCACCGCCCCTGCCGCTTCCTCCGGACCGCTGCGCACCGCCGCAGGCCTCGCGCTCTCCCGCCGCGAGCCGAGCGCCATCACCGCCACCGCCCCGAGCACCAGCCCGAGGCCCGCCAGATCCGCGCGCGTCACCCGCTCTCCTGCCAGCGCCGCCCCGAGCGCGAGCGCCACGATCGGGTTCACGTAGGCGTAGCTCGTCGCCAGCGCCGGCCGCGTGTTGCGCAGCAGGTAGCCGAGCGCGCTGTAGCCGAGCATCGAGCCGCACACCACGAGGTACACCAGCGCCGCGGTCGAGGCGCCGCTCGGCGCGACCACGTGCTCGCCCCGCGCGAAGCTCGCGGCGAGGAGCACCACGCCGCCCGCTGTCATCTGCGCCGCGGTGCCGAGCACGCCGACGGGCAGCTTCGATCGGCGCGTCACGACGCAGCCGAACGAGTAGCTCGCCGCGGAGGCTACGATCATCGCCGCGCCCAGCGGATCGGCGCGCAGGGCGCCGCGCATCGAGACCACGAGCACGCCCGCGAGGCCGAGCACGAGGCCGAGGATCTCGAGGCGGCGCGGGCGGCCTCCGAGCATCCAGTCGAAGAGGCAGGTCCAGAGCGGCACCGATCCGAAGACCAGCGCTGCGAGCCCCGAGGGCACGCGCTGGAGGGCGATGGCCGCGCCGCCCATGCCGAAGACGATGAGCGGGAGCGACGCCAGCGCGGCGGCGCGCAGCTCGAGGCGCGTTGGCTTCGCGGCGCCGCGGAGGCGGAGCACGATGTAGAGCGGCACGCCGGCACCGACGAAGCGGGCGCCGGCCATGAAGAGGGGCGGGAAGCTGACGATGGCCAGGCGCTGCGCCAGGTACGTCGAGCCCCACACGGTGTAGAGCACGCCGAGACAGAGGGCCGTGGTGAGGGCCCGGCGACGATCGGGGAGCATGCCCGCACCTTGCGCCGTCCCGGCGCCCCAACCAGGGACAGCGCCCGCGGACAGCGCTGGAGGCGAAGGGTACAGCGCGGCCAAGTGGATGGGTACAGCGCCTCGGGGCATGCCGATCGAGCTAGGATGCCAGCACATCAGGCGGTGATCTTCATGGGTACAGAAGCTGTCCTCTCCGAGCCTCACCATCTCCATCTTCAGGCGCCCGCGGCCAAGCGCGTGCTGGTCAAGGATCACGTCCAGGAGCTGATCGCCACGGGCGCGCTCCGCCGCGGCAGCCGCGCGCCGTCGATCCTCGATCTCTCGCGCGAGCTCGACGTCGCCAAGAACACCGTGGTCGCCGCGCTCGACGAGCTCTGCGGCGAGGGGGTGCTCGAGGCGCGCGAGCGGCAGGGGTTCTTCGTCCGCAGCGCGAAGAAGCGCGGGCGCGTGCGCGAGACGCGGCTCGCCGATCTCGAGGCCGATCGCGTCGCGCACGGGATGGCGACGATCCTCGTCCAGGGCGGGGACGACTTCGTCAGCATCGGCGGCGGCACCGCGGCGGAGAGCCTGCTCGCGACGCCGGCGTGGACGGCCGCGCTCCGCAACGCGCCGCCGCGCGATCCGCGGACCTCGCTCCGCTACGCCGATCCCATGGGCGAGCCGCGGCTGCGCGAGGCCATCGCCGCGCGCTATGGCGGCGTCGAAGAGGCGCCCGAGCGCGTGATCATCACCCACGGCGCGATCGAGGCGCTCAACATCTGCTTCGCCGCGACCGCCGCGCTGAGCGGGAGCCGGCGCATCGGCATCGAGACGCCGGGGTACTTCATGCTCGGGCCGATGATCGCCGCGCTCGGGCTCGAGGCCGTCCCCATCCCGCGGTCGCGCGAGGGCATCGATCTCGACCACCTCCGCCGCGAGATCCGCCGCGCTCCGCTCGCGGCGATGATGGTCAACCCCAACCACCAGAACCCGATCGGATCCTCGCTCTCGCTCTCGCAGCGCTTCGAGCTCGCCAAGCTCGCCGACGAGCGGCGGATGTTCCTCATCGAAGACGACGTCTACAAAGGCCTCTGGATCGAGGAGGAAGAGCCGCCCACCATCTGCTCGCTCGACCCGCAGCGGACGATCTACGTGGGCTCGTTCTCGAAGACGCTCGGGCCCGCGCTGCGGCTCGGCTACATCCTCGCGCCTCCGCCGCTCGTCGCCGATCTCCGCCAGCGCAAGTTCCTCCAGACCCTCTCCGGGGATCCCTACACGCAGAACCTCGTCGCCGACTTCGTCGATCGCCGCGGCTACCAGCGGCACCTCGTGGAGATGCGCGACGAGCTCGCCCGCCGCGCCCGCATCGCCCGGCACCAGAGCGAGGCCTTCGCCGGCCTGGGGCGCTTCACGCAGCTCTTCACCGGAGGCCTGTTCTGGCGCTTCGACTTCGCGCCCAAGCTCGACGCCACCGCCCTTTACCGGGCCGCGCGCGAGCGCAACATGCTCATCTCTCCAGGCTGCTTCTTCCGCACCGACGGCGAGCCGGACGACGGCGTGCGCGACGCGTGGATGCGCGTGAACGTGTCGCTCTGCGAGGGCACGACGCTGACGCGCGTCCTCGGGATCCTGCGAGCGGCCGCGCGCCTGGGGTGAGCCGCGCGCTCGCGTCGCGACCCGGATCACGGCGGGCTCATCCGGCGTGTACCATGCGCGGATGGCTCTCCATCGTTGGCACCTCTCGGCTCCTCTCGCGTTGATCGCTGGCCTCGCCGCGTGCGGCGGGTCCCCACCTCTCGCCAACGAGCCGGGCTTCGCCTCGGTCGCGCCGCCGCGGCCCGGCGAAAAGGTGGCGCCGCTGTCCGAGGCTTCGCCCTACCCGCCCGCGGTGCTCATGGGCGACGTCGAGCTTCATTGCACCATCAGCGCCAAGGAGCGAGGCCGCCAGACGCTCGTGGCCCGCTCGGGGACAGCCCTGGAGTTCGACGCGGTGGTGAGCCCGATCATCGACGGCGAGGTGGAGACGCGCGGCGAGACGAAGGGTGGAATGTACCGGTTCACTTCCCACCTCGCCGAGCCGGCGACGGGGAAGCTCGGCAACATCGGTGAAGTGAAGCTCGAAGAGCTCGAGACGCGCGTCACCGTCGACGTCGTCCGGTACGCCCAGCCCAAGGGCGCCGGCACGCCGTTCACGTTCAGCAGCGTCGATATGCGCGGCGGCGGCGTCTACGTGGAGTTCGTCGGCAAAGCGCTCGCCAGGAATGGAGAGCGCTACGCCTTCCGCGTCAACCTCGGCGCGCCCAGCAGCGGCTCGGGCGAGGTGACGCCGGACGGCGCTGGCCCCCACGTGCAGATCGCTTCGAAGGTGGTGTCGTTCCAGGCGCCGACGATCACCGTGGTCAGCAAGGTGACGGTGCAGCGGATTCCATGAAGCGCGCCGCCACCGTGTTCGTGGCGCTCTTCGGGGCGTCGTTCCTGGCCGCGTCGCCCGACCCGCCGGCAAAGGCCCCTCCGCCCGCGCGCCTCCTTCGCACGCTGGTGCACGATCCCGGTGGCTACAACCCCGAGCGTGTCAATGTCGTCACCGATCTCCTGCTCGGCGACTTCCTCTTTCATTCGCCGACCACGCTGGGGCCCAGGGCGCAGAAGCTCGGGCTCTCGTGCAACAGCTGTCACCCCAACGGGGCCACGGATCCGCGCTTCGTCCTCCCCGGGGAGAAGCCTGTCCACGCCGGGAGCGTCGATGTGACGACAGGCCTCTTCCGGCCCGAGGCCGAGAATGGGCGCGATGATCCGGTGAACATCCCCTCGCTCCGCGGGGTCCGCTTCACGGCGCCCTATGGCCATGACGGGCGCACGGCCTCGCTCCACGATTTCACGCAGTCCGTCGTCGTCAACGAGTTTGACGGAGCGACGCTCCCCTGGAGAGAGCTCTCGGCCCTCGTTCATTACATGCAAGACTTCGATTTCTTGCCCAGCGCCAAGCTCGACGCGCAGAGCCGCGTCACCCCGGCTGCCGGCGCGGCGGCGCGGCGAGGAGAGGCGCTCTTCGCCAAGGCCCGAGCCGGCTTTGGCGGCCAGAGCTGCGCGAGCTGCCATGTGCCCTCCTCGTTCTTCTGCGACGGTCGAGCGCATCGCCTGGAGCGCGGCGCGAGCGCTTCGCCTCACGGCTTCGAATCTGGCTTCGAGACGCCGACGCTGCTCGGCACCATCGAGTCCGCCCCCTATTTCCACGACGGCCGCTTCGCCGCGCTCGGCGAAGTAGTCGCCTGGTTCGATACCACCTATGGCCTCTCGTTGACGCAAGGCGAGCGCGCCGATCTCACAGCGTATCTGGAGGCCGTTGGATCCGCGGACGTCCCCGAGGACCGGCGCCCGCTGGCGCAGGCGCTGGACGCGACCTTCGTTTACCTCGAGCTCCTCGCCGCGGGCCCGGTGAAGGACGATCGCCGCGTCGCTCCCGCGGTCGTCGCCCTGTGCCTGGAAGCTCTGGACGGGGCGCCTCGGCGCGCCGACTTCGAGGAGCGTCGCTCGCGCGATCGCAAGCGCCTCGTCGATCTCGAGGCCCAGTCCCGCGCCGCCGCGAGCCTCGACGCGATCGGGGAAGAAGCAAAGCTCCTCCACCGGGAGCTCACGCGCTACGGGGCCGATCTTCAAGGAGCCATCGCCGCGGAGAAGCGGTGAGCTCGTCATCCACGCATCGACTGGAGGCTACGCACATGAGGCGATTGTTGTTTGCCGGGGTCACGTTCTCGCTCTTCTTCAGCCTCGGGGCGTGCGGCGGCTCCGAAGGAACAGGCGGTGACGGCGGCGCAGGAGGAGCTGGGAGCACCACCGGCAGCGGGAACGGTGGCAACCCCAACACCAACCCCGATGACGGCCCGCCCGCAGGAAACCCTGATGGCAAGTGCGCTGTCCCCGCCGAGGCGCAGGCCGAGGACTCGTCGAGCCCGACCACCGTCGTCGGCACCGGGACGCCCGCGAGCTGCACCTCGGATGCGTTCATCGATGCCGTCGCCAAGGGCGGCGTCATCACCTTCGATTGCGGGCCCGATCCCGTGAAGATAACGCTCGATAAAACCGCGAAGATATTCAATGATAAGGGCCCGAAGATCGTCATCGACGGCGGCGGGAAGGTCACCTTGAGCGGCGGCGGAAAGGTCCGGATCCTCTACCAGAACACCTGCGACGAGAAGCAGGTCTACACCAGCGATCATTGCCAGGATCAAGAGACGCCGGCCCTGACCGTGCAGAACCTGACCTTCGTCGATGGCAACTCCACGGGAGAGACGGTGGAGGGCGGGGGAGGGGGCGCCATCTTCGTGCGCGGCGGCCGCCTCAAGGTCGTCAACTCCCGCTTCTTCCACGGCGCCTGTGACGAGACGGGCCCGGATCTCGGCGGCGCCGCGGTCCGCGTGCTCAGCCAGTACAAGGGCCTTCCGGTGTACATCGTCAACAGCACCTTCGGCGGTAAAGCGGGCTTCGGCGGCACCTGCTCCAACGGAGGCGCGCTGAGCAGCATCGGTGTGTCGTACACGGTGCTGAACAGCCTCTTCAGCGACAACAAGGCTGTCGGCAACGGCGCCAACCCTGCGCAGAACGGGACGCCCGGCGGCGGGAGCGGCGGCGCCATCTACAACGACGGCGACACGTTCACGCTCACGCTCTGCGGCGTGAAGATGACCAACAACACGGCCAACGAGGGCGGGGGCGCGATCTTCTTCGTCAGCAACGACGGGAGCGGGAGCCTGGTGATCCAGGACTCGGTCCTTTCGAAGAACCCCAGCGGCAAGTTCGAGACCCCCGGCTACCCCGGCATCTTCTGGCAGACGAAAAAGGATCCTCAGGTCTCGGGCTCGACGATCGAGTAGGCCAGGTGGACGAGGGCCTTGCGCGGCTTCCCCAAGCTGCGGTAGGGTAATCGCCGGCCGAAAAAGGTAGACCGGTTCTGGTGAGCCCCGGTCACTCCCACGCTGGGAGCAAATGTGCAGCCTCTCACGAAGGGGCGAGTACCCACGGCCTTCGCAGGGCACGCGTGTGCCCGGAAGGCTCACCCATGAAGCTCAATCACCTCGATCTCCAGGTCTCCGACGTCCAGAAGTCGGTCGACTTCTTCGAGCGCTACTTCGACCTGGAGCTGCGATCGAGCCGCACCTCGCCGGCTATCGCCATCCTCTCGGATCGGCAAGGCTTCGTGCTCGTGCTCCAGCGCCGGAAGAGCGACGCCGAGGTGTACCCGGACGGGTTTCACCTCGGGTTCGTCGTCGACGATGCGGAGAGCGTTGAGCGCGCTCATGTGCGCGCTAAAGAAGGGGGCCTGGAGGTGACGGACGTCATCACCAACAACCGTGGGGTGATGATCTATTGCAAAGCGCCGGATGGGTATGCGGTGGAGGTGAGCTGTCC
>FSTQ01000406.1_pt1 | contig 59559 bp, 54 predicted proteins | sample 1637281 | NCBI WGS metagenome assembly FSTQ01 (sample SAMEA3914818, study PRJEB12502) | metagenome | biome: forest; material: soil | place: Canada | collected 2010-06-26 | depth 0.1 m
CCCCTAAATAGGGGGAAAGGGGCCGGGGGTTAGGGGGCAAATCTGGAGCAAAGATGGCGATTTAGCTTCTGGCCGGATCCGGCCACCACCGTTTTGCCGGGCGCTGTGCAGCCAGACGCGTTCCGGAGCCTCCGGAAGGCACCCCGACTTTCCCCAGACGCGCTCCGGAGCCTCCGGAAGGCGCCCCGACTTTCCCCAGACGCGTTCCGGAGCCTCCGGAAGGCAGCCCGACTTCACCCAGACGCGTTCCGGAGCCTCCGGAAGGGGCCCCGACTTCGCCCAGACGCGTTCCGGAGCCTTCGGAAGGCGCCCCGAGCTCGCGCAGACGCGTTCCGGGCTGGCAAGAACGCGCCCGGCGCGCGGCGGCTTGCGCTACATTCGCGCCATGTCGCATTGCCCGCAATGCGGGAAAGCCACCCCGATCGAGGGCTCCGTCGCGTGCCCTTTCTGCGGCACCCGTCTCGCTGCCCCGCTCCAGGCTCCCAAGGCCGGCGCGCGGACCATGGTCGGCGTCTCGCTGCAGGATCTCGCGCCGACGGCGCCCGCGGCGAGCGCGCCCGCTGCTGGGGCGCCCGCCGCGGGGGCGCCCTCGAAGGCCAACCGCACCATCGTCGGTATGCCCGCGAGCGCGCTCCGGCCCGGGAGCTTGCAAGGGCTGGCGCAGACGCAGATCATCGGGTCGCCCTCGAAGGCCAACCGCACCATCGTCGGCATGCCCGCGGAGATGCCGGCCGCGCCGACGGCTCCGCAAGGGTATCCCGCACCGGCGCACGGGGGCGGCTACATGCAGCCTGGGCCGCAGGCGGGCGCTCCTCGCGTCGCGTCGGGCGGCTCTCCGACGCTGCTCGGCGTGGCTCGGCCCGGGATCGCGCCGCTCCGGCCTGGTGAAGCGCCCGAGCCGGAGGAGCTGCTCGATCCCGACGCTCCGACGCAGGCTTACTCGCGCGAGCCCCGGCCGGGCGAACCGGCGCCGCACGGCTACCAGGCCGCGGACGAGCTCGGCGCCACGGTCGGGCCGGCGGCGATGGGGTTCAAGCCGGCCGTGCTCCGGCAGCCGGTGTGGGAGGGCGGCAAGAAGCGGCGCATCATCGAGCCGCCGCGCGCCGGTGCTTCGCCGCTCAAGAAGGGGGTGGACGCCTCGACGAAGCGCGCCCTCGCGGTGGTGATCACCGCGGGCGCGCTGGCCCTCGTCGCGGTCCTCGTCGCGGTGTTCTGGCCGAGCTCGCCGCCGCTCTCGGCGCGCGCCCGCGCCGACGCCGAGGGGCACGAGGGCGTCGAGCTCCGGTGCCCGAGCTGCCCCGATGGAACGAAGGTCAGCATCGGCGCGGCCTCGGCGACGATGGCCGGCGGCGCCGCGCTCGTGCCCCTGCCCGCGGCGCTCTCGCTCGGCGAGAACCGCATGAAGGTCGCCGTCGACCGGCCCGGCAGCGGACGCGACGAGACGCTGGGGATCGTCGTCAACGTCGCCTACCGCATCCGGCCCGATCTCACGGCGCTCCAGGGCGATCACCCTTCGATCCAGGTCGTCGCCGAGGCCGCCGCGGGGACGAGCGTCGCCGTCAACGGGCACACGCTCTCGCTCGCGGGCGGCCGCGCCGTGGAGAACCTCGACGTCACCGAGGCGTGCACCGGGCTCTCGGGCGAGGCGAAGACGCTGAGCCGGCAGATCCCCTACGCCGTCACGCCGGACAGCGGCAACGTGGAGAACGGCGTCGTCAACATCTCGGTGGGCATCGTCCCGCTCCAGCTCGAGGCGCCCGGCCCGCACGTGATCATCGACGGGGCGAGCTTCGTCCTCGCGGGCCGCACCATGAAGGGCGCCGAGGTGCTCGCCGCCGGCCGCCCCATCGCCGTGCGCGCCGATGGAACCTTCGCGCAGGTGATGAACGTGTCCTCGGTCGGCGCGACGCAGATCGAGGTGCGCGCGCGGCTCGCCGGCCTCGCGCCCCGGCTCGCGCAGATCAAGGTCCGCCGCGTCGAGAGCCTCGAGGCGGCGGCGCGCGAGTTCACGGCCGAGGGGCCGATCGGCTACGCGGCGCTCGCGGGCAACATCGCCGGTCAGGTGGGTAAATCGGTCGCCCTCGTCGGCGAGGTGACCGACATCAAGAAGCAAGGCTACGAGACGGTGATGCTGCTCGACGTGCCGCAGGCGCAGGGCTGCAGCACCGCGGGCGCGTGCACCGTGCGCCTGGTCCTCGGCGCGGAGAGCCCGGCGAAGAAGGGCGACACGCTCCGCGTCTACGGCCACGTCGCTCGCGCCGTCACGCTCCCCGGGCGCGCTGACGTGCCGGAGATCGAGGTCGACTTCGCGCTCGGCGCGGCGGGCAAAGGATCGGGCGCGGCCTCCAAGGGCGGCAAGTGACGAAGGAGGCCGAGCAGGCCGAGCCGCCTCCGCTGATCGCGGCCGCGAGCGTGATCTCCAACGATCCGCAGGCGGTCACGCTCGTGGCCTCGCTCGACGGAGAGAGCAGCGGCGCGGCGCGGATCACCGCAGGAGGTGTGCCGGAGGTGTCGCTCGGGCCGACGGCGATCATGCCCGCCATCGACGCGAGCGCGCCCGCCGCCGCGGCGAGCGGCTACGTCGACCGCGCCGCCGAGGCGAGCGACGCGCCGCCGAGCAGCCGCGGCCATTTCCTCGCTCACGACAGCGAGCTCCCCGGCCTCCCGGTCGGGGATCCCTTGATCGGCGTCGTCGTCGCCGAGCGCTACAAGATCGTCGAGGCCCTGGGCCGCGGCGGGATGGGCGCGGTCTACAAGGTCGAGCACGTCCGCATCGGCAAGCTCCTGGCGATGAAGCTCCTCACGGGCGAGCTCTCGCGCAACCCCGACGTGGTGAGGCGCTTCAAGCTCGAGGCGCTCACCGTCTCCAAGCTCTCCAGCCCCAGCACCGTTCAGGTCTTCGATTTCGGCGCCGCGGAGGGCCTCACCTACCTGGTGATGGAGCTCGTCGCCGGCGAGGATCTCGGGCGCACCCTGCGCTCCCAGGGCCCTTTGCCGTGGAGCCGGGTCGCCCGGATCATCATCCAGGTGTGCAGCTCGCTCTCGGAGGCGCACCAGAAGGGCATTGTCCACCGCGACATCAAGCCCGAGAACATCATGCTCGTCCGCGCCCGCGACGGGTCGGACCTCGCCAAGGTGCTCGACTTCGGCCTGGCCAAGCTCCGCGAGGGAGAGGGCTTGAACGACGTCACGAGCCAGGGGGCGATCGTCGGCACCCCGTATTTCATGGCCCCGGAGCAGATCAAGGGCGAGGCCGTGGACGCGCGCACCGACATCTACGCCCTCGGAGCGATGATGTACCGCGCCCTCACCGGCCATTATCCCTTCAACGGCACGACGCCGATGGCCGTCTTCACCAAGCACCTCACCGAGATGCCGACCGAGCCTGCCGAGCGCGCCCCCGAGCTCGATATCCCGATGAGGATCAGCCGCCTGGTGATGAAGGCGCTGAGCAAGAGCGCCGAGGCGCGCTTCCAGAAGGTGGAGGACCTCCAGGCGCGGCTGGTCGAAGAGCTGAAGTCGGTGGGCGTCTCCAGCGCGGACAACCTCCTCGACTCCGGCCAGCTCCGCCGCCTCGCGCGGGCCTCGGGCCCGGACGTCGCCGCCGCCGCCCCCGGCGCCACGACGCTGCTCAAGGCCGAGATCGCCACGCGAGACGAGGTCTTCGCCTACGAGCGCAAGCTCCGCCGCCAGCGCTACGGCGCCATCCTCGGCGTCAGCGCGACGATCCTCATCGCCGCGGCGGGCGCGGCCAAGCTGCTCCAGCTCAACCTCGCTCGAGCGCGCGAGTTCAAGGGAGTCGAGGTCGAGCCCAACGACTCTGCCAAGGAGGCCATGCCCGTCCCGCTCGGCCGTGAGGTGGTGGCCCAGCTCGGCCGCCGCCTCGATCCGACGCACGGTGATCGCGACTTCTTCGCCTTCGATTTCCCCGCGGCCCCCGCGTCCGGCGGCGCCTCGGCCATGATCCGGCTCGAGGTGAGCGCGCTCCCGAACCTGGCCATGTGCACGCTGATCTACAAGCAGGGATTCCCGACGGCGCTGGGCCAGTATTGCGTCGGCCGCCCCGGGCGAGATCTGGTGATCCCGGCCCTGCGCCTCGAGCCCGGTCGTTACCTGGTGACCGAGCTGCAAGACCTCGATCCTTACGGCGGCCCGCCGCCTTTCATCCACGAGAACATCTCCGATTCGTACAAGCTCGTCGCCACGTCGGTCGAGCCGCAACAGGGCCAGGAGATCGAGCCCAACGATCAAGTGGCCTCGGCCGAGCAGCTCTCTCCCGGCAGCGCCCTCACCGCGTCGATCGGTTGGGCCCACGATGAAGACGTGTTCTGCATCCCCGGGCAAACCCCCGGGAAGATCCGCTGGAAGGTGCGCGACGGCCTCCGCGACGCCGGCCTCCTTCAGGCCACACCCACGCGCGGCGCCGAAGAGGGCGCCCCGGTGCGAATCCACCTCGGGCGCAGCGGCAAGACCTCCTCCACCGACGTGCTCAACCCCTGGATCAGCCCGGCCATCGCCTGGATAGACGACGTCCCTCGCTGCCTCCGCGTCGCCCTCGGCAAAGACCCCTGGGCAGCGGAGCGAGCTTCGGTGGTGCCGAGCGGCGGGAGCGAGGCTTACGTGGTCGAGGTCGAGGCTGTGCCCTGAGCCGCATCAGGCCGTTCGCAAGCGCAGAGCGAGCTTGGCAGCGAGGAAGTCGCGAAACACGCCCACCCGGTGGGGCAGGTATTTTGCTGAGGGGTAAACGAGGTTGAGCTGGGCGCCCGGGGCGACGTGCGAAGGGAGCACACGCACGAGGCGGCCACGCTCGACTTCGCGGAGGCAGAGGAAGGTGGGGAGGAGGCCGATGCCGACGCCCTCCAGCACGGCGCGGCGCGCGAAGCCGAGCTCGTCGACGGTGATGGGTCCTTTGACCTCCACGCTCTCGTCGCCGGAGGGGCCACGCAAGGTCCAGGTCAGTCGACCGCGGGCGGCGCGGAAGAGGATGCACTGATGGCGGGTGAGATCGTCGATGCTCGCGGGGATGCCGGCGCGCGCCAGGTAGCGGGGGGAGGCGTGGAGCGCGCTCTCGATCTGGCCGATCTTGCGCGCGAAGAGGGAGCTGTCGCGGAGCGGGCCGGCGCGCAGCGCCAGGTCGAAGCCCTCTTCCACGAGATCGACGACGCGGCCCGTGAGGACGACGTCGAAGTGGACGGCCGGGTGGCGCCGCGCGAAGCGGGCGATCACCGGCTCGAGGATCGACGCGCCGACGTCGACCGGCGCGGTGATGCGGATGGTCCCGCTCACCACGGACTGGAGATCGGCGACCCGCGCCGAGGCGTCCTCGACGCCGGCCAGGCCGCGCGACGCTTGCTCGTAGAACGCGGTGCCGGCCTCGGTGAGCTTCATGCTGCGGGTCGATCGCTGCAGGAGCCGCGCGCCGAGCGCCTCTTCGAGCAGCGCCACCGATCGGCTGACCGAGGACTTGGGCAGGCCGAGGGCGCGCGCCGCCGCGGTGAAGCCGCGCTCGTCGACGACGCGCACGAAGACGGCGATGCGGTTGAAATCCATTGTTCGCCTCAAGAGAACAGTGCGTTCGAGAAGCCTAGCCTAGTGCTCGCGCGGGCAACGATGCATCGTCATCCTCGCGACACACGCTCCTGCTCGCAAGGAATCACGACCATGAACCTCGCCCAATTTGCTCGTTTTGCCGTCCCCGCAGCGCTCCTCTTCGCCCTCGCGGGCTGTGAAGATCCGACCAAGGACAAGCCCAAGGCGACGGTCGAGACCCCCGCGGCGGCGCAGACGCAGGCGGCCCTCCCGGCCGGCGCTGCGGCCGAGACGCTGCCCATCGACGCGGCGGCGTCCACCCTCGGCTTCCTGGGCTCCAAGGTCACGGGCAAGCACGAAGGGAAGTTCGAGAAGATCACGGGCTCGATCGCCCTCGTGTCGGGCAAGGCCGAGGGCGGTCGCATCACGGTCGAGGCCGAGACCGCCTCGGTGAAGACGGATCAGGAGAAGCTCGACGAGCACCTGAAATCGCCGGCCTTCTTCGACGTGGAGAAGTTTCCCAAGGCCACGTTCACCTCGTCGCAGATCAAGGCCGGCGGCGACAAGGGCGCGACGCACACCATCACGGGCGAGCTCGACCTGCACGGGGTGAAGAAGACGATCAGCTTCCCCGCGACGATCACCGTCGGCGCCGACGCGGCCTCGGGCACCGCCGAGTTCGTGATCAACCGCAAGGACTTCGGCATCGTCTACCCGGGCAAGCAGGATGATCTGATCCGCGACGACGTCCTGCTCAAGCTCTCGCTCAAGGCGCCGCGCAAGAAGGGGTGAGGACGGCTCGCGAGCCCTCGGCTCGTTCGCCGCTCGCCCTCGACACCTCCTCCCGCTCTCGCGATGGGCCCGCTATGCTCCGCCTCCGAGCGTCGCCCATGAGCTTTCAATCCCTCTCCCCTCCCTCCTCGCTGATCGCGGCCGCGGCGCTCGTCGTCGCCGCGATCTTGCCGGCGCCGAGCGCTCGCGCCGACGCGATCGATCCCTCGCTGCCGCGCACGCTCCTCGTCGGCGCTCCCCGCGGCGCAGCGCCGAGCGAGCGGCTCGACGCGCAGCGCAGCGGGCGAGCGCGGACGCTCTTTCCTGCGGCGCCGCTCCAGCGCTGGGAGCACCACCTCACCGGCGGGCTCGAGCTCTCGCCCGTCGTCGACGAGCGCGACAACATCTACGTCGCCGGCACCACGCCGGATCTCGTCAAGCTCGATCCCGAGGGGAAAGAGCTCTGGCGCCTTCGCTTTGGCACCTCGCCCGCGGTCGTCTCTCCCGTGCTCACCAGCGACGGCACGGTGGTGATCGTCACCGCGGCGGGGCAGGCGGTGGGCGTCACGCCCTCGGGAGCGCTGCGCTTCGTCAGCGCGCTCGGGGTGCGCGGCCGCGACGCCGACACGCCGCCGCTCGCGCTCGACGACGGCGGGGTGATCATCGCCGCGGGCGGGGCGCTCGTGGAGATCGATCGTGACGGCGCCGTCCGCGCGCGCACCGCCCTGGAGATCAAGCCTGGGACCGCGGACACGCGCGTCACCGGCGCCCTCGTGCAGGGCCCGATCACCGAGGCGGGATCGCTGGGCGCGCTCTTCAGCACCGAGTCGGGATCCGTCTTCGCGTGGCGCCCGCCCGCGTCGCCGCGCCGGCTCGGCAACCTCGGCGGCTTCCCTCGGCGCGGCGCGGTCGTGACCGGCGCGCGCACGCTCACCGCGGTCGTCGACGGTCGCCGCATCGTCGATTTCGATCTGCCCACGGGCGTCACCCACGTCCGCTTCAACAGCGGTATCGGCGCGCAGATCGACGGGCCGGTGGCCGTCGGCCCCGACGGGGTCCTCCTCGTCGCGACGCAGAGCGGGCTGCTCGTCGGCGTCGACGCGGCTGGCAACGAGACGATCCGGGTCGCGCTGGAGAAGCCTCCTGTCCTGCCCCCACCCCCGCCGAGCCCTCCTCCCGGTCAGCCCACGGGCGGAGTCAACATCTTCGGCGGCGCGATCGGCTCGGGGTTCTTCGGCGTTCCTGTCGAGATCAAGCCCAGCCCGGCGCTCATCGTCGATCGCGAAGGGCGGATTGCCTTCGTGCGCGCGGTCGGCCGCGCCGGCGTCGTCTCCCCCAAAGGCGCTGTCGCCCTGGCGAGCGAGCGCGTGTGCAGCAGCCCTGTCGCCGCCGTCCCGGCCGGCGACAAAAGGCTCCTCATCGCCTGCCGTGACGGCGGGCTCTGGCTCTACGGCGAGTGATTTTCCGCCTCGATCACCGCCTGCTCTTCCCCCCGGCCGAGCTCGCCGAGGAAAATGGCGTGCTCGCCGTGGGAGGAGACGTCTCGGAGGATCGCCTGATCCTCGCCTACTCCAGCGGCATCTTCCCCTGGCCGCACGAGGGCTTGCCTCTCCTCTGGCACTCTCCCGATCCGCGCACCGTCCTGATCCCGAGAGACATCCACGTCGGCCGGAGCCTGGAGAAATCGATCCGCCGAGGCCTCTACGAGGTTCGCCTCGATACGGCCTTTCGCCAGGTCATCCTCGGATGCTCGCAAAAAGACCGCCCCAACCAGGACGGCACCTGGATCACCGACGAGATGATCGAGGGCTATGTAGCCTTGCACCGCCGCGGCCTCGCCCACTCGATCGAGGCCTGGCGAGGCGACGAGCTGGTGGGCGGCCTCTACGGCGTCTCTCTCGGCGGCGCCTTCTTCGGAGAGTCGATGTTCGCCGAGGCCCCCGACGCCTCCAAGGTGGCCTTCACCACGCTGGTGCGCCAGCTCGATCGCTGGGGCTTCGACTTCGTCGATTGCCAGGTCCACACCGAGCACCTGGAGCGCTTCGGCGCGATCGAGTGGTCCCGGAAGCACTTCCTCGCCGCGCTGAAGCAGGCGTTGAAAAAGCCGACCCGGGTCGGGCCATGGCGGCTGGAGAAAGCCCCCTGACCCACAGCATGGATGGCCTGACGACCTGAGGAGATCGATGCGTTCAGTACCGCGACCGTCAGGGAGCGGTGCAGTCGGCTCTAGCAACCTGCACCGCTCCCTGACGGTCGCGGTACTGGACCTCGCGCTGCCTCGCCCGTTCGGGCCTCTTCAGCGCTTCTCGAACGAGAGGATCAGATACCGTAGCAACGTCAACCGGCTGACCAGGCCCATGGCGCCGACTCCCCACTTGGCCGTGAGGCCGTGGACGCCCATCTCCAGGGCGATCTTCTGGAGGATGGGATACGTCGGCAGGGTGTTGCGGGTGATGTCCTCTTCGTGACCAGGCGTGAGCCCGGCCTCGCGGGCGAGGGCGAGGTAGCGATCGAGAGGAATGCTCACGTCGGTCGGGCCGACGACGTTCCTCACGTAGCCTCCGAAGACGAGATCCTGCGCGCGGAGGATCGGGACGGCGAGCCGCGAAGGGAGGAAATCGCAGAGCGAGAGGACCCCGCCGGGGCGGAGCACGCGCCTGGCTTCGGCGAAGAAGCGGGCTCGGCTGGGGAAATGGAAGGCGCACTCGACGGCGAGGACGACGTCGAACGAGGCGTCGGGGAAAGGCATCTCGCAGGCGTCGCCCTCGTGAAAGGCGATCTCGTTCCCGGGGCGCGCGTGGACCTCGCGCCGGGCGCGCTCGATCTGGCGAGCATCGATGTTGAGGCCGGCGAGGCGGGCCCCGTCGAGCCGCTCGTTCAAGCTGGCAATCGTGCCTCCGAGGCCGCAGCCGACGTCGAGGATGCTCTGGCCATCACGCACCCCGCCCGCGTCGCAGACCCGCCGGCAGAGCCGCTCGGCCGCGGCGGCGAAGTCGACCATCGTGCCGTCGGGCCGGTGCGCATCGTCCCAGTAACCCCAGTGAACGTGGCGGCCGAAGCCGACGGAGAGATCGGGGTGCCCCTGACGCAGGCCTTCGAGGAGGACGTCGAAGTACGGAAGATCGATGCTGGAGGTCATGCCAGCCGCACACTACAGCAGCGGGGGCGGAACTGCTGGGGTGACCGATCATTCTGAGTTTGCAGGATAAACGGTGATGGCTCAGGGCTTCGCGAGCACGAACGCGCGCGCGTTCCAGAGCGTGAACGGGGCCTCGCCGTCGATCACCACGGCGAGACCGCTCTCGTCGGCCAGGGCGCGGACGTCGGCGCGGTCCTGGGCGAGGCTGCGATCGTAGGCGAAATTGAGGATCACGAAGTCGCCGCCGCGAGCGAGGACGCGCGCGACCTCGTGGAAGTGGGCGCGCACCAGCGCGGCGCCGGCCTGCACGAGGTACGGGAAGCTGTCGACGGCGAGCACGAGATCGAACGCGGCGGAGCCGAGATCGGCGAGGTCGAGGCCCGAGGAGAGGGCGAGGGAGACGTTGGCGAGGCCCGCGCAGCGCCGCGCCGCGGCCTCGATCATCTTCGGGGAGACGTCGATGCCATGGATGGCGCGGAGGCGCGGGGCGAGGGCGACCTCGATACGTCCAATACCGCACCCGATGTCGAGGGCCGAGCGCGCGGGGTCGAGCACGCCGAAGGACTGGAGTCGCAGCGCGATCTCGTTGGTCGCTTCGGCGAGGAGATCGGCGCTCCCGAGCGAGTAGAGCGCGACGCTCGCCTCTTCGGACTGGGTGACTGACCAGTCGAAGAGGCGTTTGGAGAAAGCCACGCTCTCCGCGGGAGAGGCGTTGTACGGCGGGCTGTCGAGGACGCCCTCGAGCATCGCGGCGACCTTCCCCGCGCCGGCGGCGTGCTCGTCGAGGAGGCGGAGGACCTCGCGGATCGAAGGCTCCGAGCCGCGATGGGCGCGCGTCGAGGCGAGGACGGCGGCGGGGCTCCCGGCGGCGATCAGCATCTCCATCACGGCGATCGCCGGCGAGATCTCGGCGCGCGCGCACCGGGCGAGGATCGCGGCGCAGGCGCTCTCGCGGGCTCGTTCGAGCTCCTGCTCATCCATCCTGACCTCCGGACATCGGCTCGCCCCGGAAGCGTTCGTGGGCTCGCGCCGCCTCACCGTCGAGCGGGGATGGAGAGCAAAAGCGCTACAGTGTGACGTGGATGGAGGAGGCCCCGCGCCGCGCGCCTCCATTTGCAGGCGAAAAGGCGTGGTCAGGCGTTGGTGCGGATCCTGCGAGGGCGCTCCTCCGTCATGAGTGAGCTCCCCATGCGCAGTCGGCGGGCGAACGATACGGCCGGAATCTACCCCCTCCCGTCGAGCGGTCGCGCGAGCGGCGAGGTCGAGATCGAGATCGAGCACGAGCGCGAGCCGATCTCGACCCGCGTGCGCAGCTCGAGCTTGACCGGCCTGCACACGCCTCTGCTCAAGACGCCTTATGGCACGCTCACCTGGGACGCGACGCACTCCATCGCCTGGTACACCCGGACGAGCCTCGGTTACGCCTCGCTCGAGGAGATCGAGCGCGAGAGTATCGAGATCGAGCGCGCCCTCCAGAGGGCGGGAAAGATTCGCCTCCTCGTCGATCTCCGCGCGGCCACGCCGCGCAACGATCCCGAGTTCGAACAAGCCATCGTGAAGTTCCGCCGCAAGCTCTTCGGCGGGGGACAGCAGGTCGCCGTGCTGGTCCGCACGGCCATGGGCGCGCTCCAGGTGAAGCGCCACGTGCGCGAGGACGGATTTGCGGTGGAGGTGTTCACCAACGAGTCGACGGCGCTGGCTCACCTCGCGCAGCGGCCGTCGGATCGGGGGCTGCGCACGGCGGACGGGCCGGCTTCGCGGCCGGGGCTCAAGCCGGCGCTTCGCCGCGTGGGGTGAAGGGAGAGAGGGCCTGGGCGAAATGTGCCCAAGCCCGGCGGGTCGTCCGCTCTCACCTCGGGTGCGCGGGCTAGACGATCACAGAGATGATCAGCCCCAGAAGGATGCTGAGGGCGACGCCGGCCAGGGCCAGACAGGCCACGATCGCGGCGCGGTAGAGGGGGCCCATCTCCGGCGCCGCGAGGATCTCTCGCTGGATGCCGTGGTGGATCTGCTTGGTCCTGTCGAGGAGGCGCCGAGTCGCCGCTGGATCGCGGTCGATGCGGTGCTCCTTCAGGCTGCCTGGCTGGCCTCGGACCATGGCGCTCAGGATCAGCACCATCAGCTCGTCTTGCCAGAACTTCTCCCGGATCGCGTTGCGCCTCGTCCGGTAGCGGTCATCCTGGCCGAGGACGGCGGCGTCGAGCTGGAGGCCGCCGTCTGGCATCGAGTTGATGAAGCCGCCGAGCTTCTCCACCTCGTCCTGCTGCTCCGTGAGGATGTAGTAATAGAGCGCTCCGACCGCGTAGAGGTCGTGCGCCTCCCCGGGTCGATAGACCAGCTCGAAGAGCTGATTCCGCAGGTTCAGCGGCGGTGTCCCGTCGAAGTAGGCGATGATGTCGCCGGGATCTCGCTCCTCGATGCGCGTGATCGTCAGATCGTGGTTGTGGTTCGGATCGCGGAGGTCGGCGACGATGTCTGTCTGCATCAGCTTCTTGGCCAGGTTCGGCGGGACCAGGAAGTAGCCGTCACCGAGCTCGAGCTGCAGGCCGATGCGCTGCCGGATGAAGCGCGCTTCGGGCGAGAGGAAAGGCTGCTTGAGGCCGCTCCCCGTCTCCTCTTCGTACCAGCTCCGCGTGAGCTGGTCCTTGTCCGAGAGGCCGAAGTCGATCACGTGCAGGTGAAACCGCGGGCTGCTCACCGCGCGGCTCAAGGCCTCGTGCAAGATGCCTGGATCACGGCCCCTGCGGCCCGCGTCCTGGTAGCCGACGAAGCTCACCCAGTCCACGTCGTCGGAGCCGACGAAGCTCACCATCAGGTTGTCGGGCGCGAGGTCCTTGTGGACGATGCGCTTCTCGCCATGGAGCCAGTCGACGGCCTCGGCGAGCTCGACCATGAGGCGCACCTTTTCGAGCAGGATCGCCTTGCTCAGCAGCACGTCGCTCCGGTCCTGGTTCCACAGGTTCGTGACGAAGCGGAGCGCGCGGCGGTGCCAGGAGTCGCCCTGTCGCGCCGAACGCGCGGGTGTCACCGGCGAGGCGCAGCAGCGCTCCGCCAGCTCGTGGAACGTGCTCCGCCGGTGCTCGAGGAAGTCGGGGAGCTTGAGCTCGAAGAGCTCCATCACGATGGCGTTGCGATCGACGAAGTTGAGCAGAGTCCCGATCTTCTCGTTGGGCCCCTGAAGACAGCAGAGCTTGGCGGGGTACTGGAGGAGCTCCCAGAACTGCTCGCTCACGAACCGGCCGGACAGCCGGTAACCGCATTTGACGCAGAGGAGAGCGGGGTTGATCTCGTCCGCCCTGGGCTCGTCGCGCACCAGCTCGTCGCCGCAGCCCCGGGGGCAGGCCGGGTGGTAGACGTTGCCGCAGCCGCACATCACCATCGGCTCCAGGTAGAGGACGTCGAGGGTGCTGACGACGTTGACGTCGGCGGCGCTCATCCCCTTCAAGAGCTCGATCTCCTGGTGGAAGAGCTGCTCGTGCGTGCTGGTGGCGAAGTCGTGGAGGATCTTGATCGCCACCGGGCGCCCATCGTGGCCGTCGCTCTGCTGCTCGGCCTTGAGCACCTTGGCGAACTTGCCCTGTCCGAGCTCGATCGGCCCGCGCGCTCCGCTGGTGTCCTCTGCGACGAAGAAGCGGTAGCTGACGTTGGCCTTCACCGTCGAGATCGATCTCTTCGAGCTCATCTTCACTGCGCCCTCCGATCGTTCTGCCCCTGGCTCAAAGCACGCTCACGCAGAGCACATGAATCGTCCCTTCGCCGTCCGTCGTGGAGAGGGCGGCGAGCTGGGCCGCCGGCTCCCTGGCGAGGATCGTCAGCGGCGCTGTCGACAGGCCGACCCGGGGAGGCTGCCTGCCGTCGCCGCGCGCGCTGTCGCAGCGGATCGAGCAGAGGTGCGCGCGCCGGTGCCCGACGTGAAAGCACTGGCCGGTCGTGCTCCCGTGAATACGAATGTTGGCTCGACGCCTCTCGGGCGGATCATCGGCGTTGTGATAGAGGCCCATACGGCTCTTGCCGTCGGGCGTGAGCTGCGCCCTCGCCTCCACCACGAGCAAGCCGGGCTGTGGCGCCGAGAGGCAGAGCGGGACGGGCAGGATCATCGCGCCGAACTCGAGCGGAATCGGCCGCTTGTCGCATCGACCGTCGATCTCCACGGCGTGGAGCACGACCCTCTGGTTGCCCAGCGCGTGCTCGGCGCGAGCTCCCACGGGCGGGACGATGACCTCGAGGACCCCTGCCCCGTTGCTGTCGATAGGACTGGGCGGTTGGCTGACGGCGCGGGTCGCGTGAACGAACCAGGGCGCCTCGGTGATTTGCGCCGGCGCCACGGGCTCGAGCCTGGCGCCGAGGGAGGCGAGATACTGAATGACGGAGTGCGCGGCGGCGAAGCGCCCGCCGGCCTCGCTCACGATCCGATCGAGCTCATCGGCCATGACGGCGGCAGTGGAGGGGCGCAGCGCCGGATCGAAGGAGAGCGCGCTCTGCACCAGATCTTCGAGGCGCTGAGGCACATCGGGCCGGGACGAGCGCAGCGCGGAGACCTCCCCGGAGAGAATCGCGGCGGCGGCGGCGAGGTTGTCATCGCGCTTGAACAAGCGCTTTCCAGTCACGAGCTCGTGGAGGATCACGCCGAGAGCGAAGATGTCGGCGGCGCGAGTCAAGGTCTGTCCGCGGAGGTGCTCCGGCGCCATGTAGGTGAGCTTGCCCTTGATCGTCAGAGCCTCTGTGCTCTCCACCAGCCGATTGACGGCCCAGGCGATGCCAAAGTCGATGAGCTTCACCGCTCCGAGCGCCGTACACATGATGTTCTGCGGGCTGACGTCGCGGTGAACGAGGTGACGGGGTTGCCCATGCTCATCGCGGAGCTCGTGCGCTGCATGGAGCCCACGGCACGCCTGGCCGAGCAGCGAAGCGACGAGATCCGGAGGCAGGGCACACCCGCTGGAGGTGAGCTGTGACCACAGGCTCTCCACCGTTACCCCGCGAACGTACTCCATGACCATGTACAGGACGCCTTGCTCCTGGCCAAAGTCGATGACGTGCACCACGTTGGGATGGTTGATGCTCGTGAGGATGCGCATCTCCTCCAGGAACATGCGGTGCGCTTCCGGAATCTTGTGCTGGACGTCGGGGAGCATGACCTTCAACGCGACGTCCCGGCGAACCCCCTCCGGGCCCCACTGGCGCGCAAGGTAGAGCTCGCCCATGCCGCCCATACCGAGCCTGCCGACGAGCTCGTAGCGGCCGAACCAGAAGGAGGACTTGTCGCGCTGCGGTGGATTTGGCACGCTCTACAGAACCGCTATCGGGGCTCCGCCGCTATCAGGGGGAGCCGGGATCGGGGCTCGGAGTAGATCGGCGATGGGGTGGTGCGTGCGAGACGTCGCTCGGGCGGGTGTCTGGTACGTACGGAGTCTCTACCCCGCCACGAACACCGCATGAAGCGCGCGCTGCGCCTCGCTGACGCGCGCCGCAGGGATGATCGCCCCGAGGCGCAGCGGCCCCGCCGTGACGCCGAGCGGCGCTGCTTCCACGCCTCGGAGCGCCGCGAGAAACCGCCGCAAAGGCTCCGGCGATCCCGCCAGCCCATCGCCGACCACGCTGACGACAGCGACGTTCTCCACGAGCTCGAGCGAGGGTATCGCCGCCAGCAATTGCCGCTTTGCTCCGGCCCAGTCAGGCACGTTGAGCAGCGGGATCACCGCGGAGGCTCCGCGCGCTCCCACCGAGAGGTCCTTGAAGGCCACGTTGGCCTCCGACGCTGCGCCGAGCCAGGTGTCGAGCAGCGCCGGCTCGTCGAGGCGCGCGAGGACGACGTTGCTCTCGGCGACCACTCCGCGCGCGGTGAGGGACTCGCTCGGGGCGAATTTGCGGACGATGGTTTGCCGCGCGCTGCCATCCATCGCGTCGAAGGTGGAGCGCGCGTAGACGGCGATACCCGAGCGGCGGGCCCACTCGACGGCCTGGGCGCAGAGAACCTTGGCGCCGCTCTCGGCCATCTCTTGCAAGACTTCGTGGGAGAGCTCGGGCAAGTGGCGGGCGTCGGGGACGGCGCGGGGGTCGGCGGAGTAGACGCCGTCGACGTCGCTGTAGATCTCGCAGCGCTCGGCTTCGAGGGCGGCGGCGAGGGCGACGGCGGTGGTGTCGGAGCCGCCGCGGCCGAGGGTGGTGATCTCGCGGCGGTAGCTCATGCCCTGGTAGCCGGCGATGATGACGATCTTGCCGCGGGCGAGCTCGTCCTCGATGCGGTGCGGGCGCACCTCGATGATGCGCGCGTCGAAGTGGCGGTCGCTCGTGAGGATGCCCGACTGCGAGCCGGTGAAGGAGATAGCCTCGAAGCCGCGGGCCTGGATGGCGATCGAGAGCAGCGCCATCGAGACGCGCTCGCCCGTGGAGAGGAGCATGTCGAGCTCGCGGCGCGGGGGATCCGCGGAGCCGTTGGAGTGGGCGGCGGCCTGGCGCGCGAGGGCGAGGAGGCCGTCGGTGGCCTTGCCCATGGCGCTGACGACGACGACGACGTCGCTGCCGTTGCGCTTCTCGGCGACGACGCGATCGGCGACGCGGCCGAGCTTCTCGACGTCGGCCACCGAGGAGCCGCCGTACTTCTGGACGATGATCGGTCGCGAACGTGCAGCGTGGTGCATCACTCGGGCTCCTGGTCGGCCATCATTTCGTAGAGCTCGGCCTCCGAGGCGCGGCCGCCTTCGCGCGCGACGCGGGCGAGGCGCAGGAGGACGGCGCGGCGGAGAGGGGTGACCTCGGCGCGCGCGTCGTCGTCACCTTCATCCATGCGCGCGGAGAGGAGCGAGAGGAGATCGAGATCGCGACCGAGGCGCTCGAGGACGGCGGCGAGCTCCATCGCGGTGGCGTGATCGTCGGGGTCGCCGCGGAGGCGATCGGTGAGCGTCTGGGCGAGGGCCTCGTCCTCGGCGCTGGCGTCGGAGGGCGCGTCGGGCGCGTCGGAGTCGAAGAGGATCGGCGGCGGCGCCGGCGAGATCTCGATCGGCGCGGCGGGCGGCTCGATCGGCGCGGCGATTGGCGCGATTGGAGAGGCGGCCTCCGGCGTCGCGGCGCGCGGCGGGGGCGCGATCGTCGCGGTGGGGCCGAGGGCGAGCGTGGCGACGCGGCGGAAGTCGGCGGCGATGGCGCGATCGCGCGGGCGGAGGCGCAGGGCGAGGCCGAGGAGGCGCTGCGTGGCGTGGTAGTCGGAGCGCTCGCGCTCCTCGATCGCGGCGGCCTCGACGAGCATCGCGGCGATGGCGGTGCGGCGGTCCACGTCGAGGTCGGGGGCGAGATCGACGGCGTCGCGGAGGCGGCCGAAGGCGAGCGAGGCGCCGGCGAGATCGCCGAGCTCGGCGCGCCAGCGGCCCTCGAGGAAGCGGGCCTCGAAGCTCTCGGGGAGGCCGGGGGGGACGGCGCGGACGCGGGCCACGGCGGCGGGCCTGTCGCCGGCGAGCTCGGCGAGGGCGCGGGCGAGCTCGAGCTCGGCGGCGTGGGCCGGCTTGTTCTGGCGACCCGCGAGGGCGACGGCGCGGGCGAAGAGATCGAGGGCGCGGCGATCGCGGCCGGCGGCGCGGAGCGAGCGCGCGAGGCCGATGACGGCGTCGACGTTGTCCGGCGCATAGCGGAGGGCGCGCTCGAAGAGCGAGGCCGAGTCCACGAGGAGGCCGCGCGCGAGGAAGGCAGCGGCGGCGCGGCGAAAGACGGCGTGGCGCGCGTCGGCGCCGCGCGCGGCGGCCTCGAGGTGATCGATGTCGGCCTTGGCGCCGCGGAGATCGGCGAGGTCGAGGCGCAGCTCGAGGCGAGCCCAGCGCACGAGATCGAGCGCGGGCGCGCGGGCGACGGCGTGGTCGAGGGCGTCGAGGCGCTCGGCCAGGCTGGCGACGTCGCGCTCCTCGTCGCCGAGCTGCGCGTGGGCGAGCCAGAGGAGCGCCGCGAGCGTCCCGTAAGGCTCGGCGCGGGCACCGCGGGCGAGGGCGACGCGCGCGCCGTCGTGATCGCCGACCGCGGCGAGGAGCTGCCCGCCGAGCGCGCCGGTGTCGACGGCCGGCAGCGCGTCGACGAGCGTGGAGAGCGCTCCCTCGGCGCGGCCCCCGGTGACGGCGTCGATCCACGCGAGCCGCTGCGAGACCTCGGGGTGACGCGGGGCGCGCTCGAGGACCGCGAGGTAGCGGTGGCGCGCGTCGTCGAGATCGCCGGCGAAGGCCGAGGCGTCGGCCTCGCCTGCGAGCTCGGCCAGCTCGAGGGCGCGGAGGCTGCGATCCGAGAGCTCGGGCGGCGCCGCGTTGTCGCGCGCCTCGAGGACGAAGCGCCCGAGCTCGGCGACGGGCACGTCCCAGCGCATCGAGGCCGCAGAGGGAGCGCGCGCGCCGGCCGCGGGGAGCACCTCGCGCGCGAGCTGCGCGGCGGCGTTGGGGATCAAGATCGCGCTGCCGACGGCGTGCCCGAGCGCTCCGACGATCGCGCCGAGCGCGCGCATGGCGAGCACCTGCGGAGGCGCGCCGAGCCCGACGCCGCGCGCGCGCTCGGGCAGGATGCGGAGCGCGCCGTCGATGGGCGCGAGGACCGCGTCGAACGCGAGCGCCGTCGCGCCGTGGCGGATGCCGACGAGCACGCCCGCTTCGATCGGCGCGAGGACGAGCTCGGGGATCGCCTCGCCGAAGAGCCCGCGCAGCCGAGGCGCCGCCCACGCGACGAGCTCGCTCACCGGGATCTCGAGGACCAGCCGGGAGAGAGCGCCGCGCCGATGGCGAAAGCGCGCGACGCCGCCGGTGAGATCGACCGGAAAGCGCACGCCGGGCAGCCCAGCCTGGAGCTCGATCACGCGGAGCGGCCCGACGTTCCAGGGCGCGTCGAGCTCGATCCCGAGGAGCCCGCGGCTCACCGCGAGGCGCAGGAGCGGCCGATCGCTGGGCGGCGGAGGCGCAGGCGGGCGCGCCTCGGGAGCCCGCAGGAGCGGCGCGCCCCGGCGGCTCGGCGATATGCTCCCACGCTCTCGACCGACAGCCATGCGGCGAGGAGGCTACCAATCCTTCGCGGCGGCGGCGAATTCGCGGCGCTTCTCGCCTCGTTACGGCGCGGTTTGGGCGATCCACAAAAGCGCGAAGCCCCCTCCCGGAACAGGGAGAAGGCTTCGTTCAGCGAGTGCGTGGCGTTGGGGCGAACTCTCTCACCGGAGCGGCCGCAAAGCGGGCGCGGGGGGTTTGGGGCGAAGCCCCATCGAGCCTAAATATCGCCCTTGGCGAGCTTGTCCTTCATCTTCTGGATCAGCGCGGGAAACCCGTCTTTCTTGACGATCTTGGTGAACTGGCTGCGGTAGCTCGACACCAGGCTCACCCCCTCGGTGACGATGTCCTGCACGCGCCAGGTGCCGCCCTTCTGCGCCAGCTTGAAGACGATCTCCACCGGCTCCTCGCGGGTGTCGGTCTTCGACTTGGCCTTGGTCTTCACCAGCACCGCGTCACCGGCGGCCTCTTCGGCCACGTACTCGACGCCGAAGCCGAGGATCTTCTTCAGGTTGCGCTCGTAGCCTTTGCGGACGAGCTGCTTGAGCAGGTCCGAGAACTGAGCCTTCTCGGCGTCGGAGCGGGCAGCCCACTCGGATCCGAGGGAGCCCTCGGCGAGGGTCGGGTAGTCGAGCATCTCGTCGAAGAGGGTCGCGACCTTCTTCTCGCTCTCGGGGGTGGACTGCTTGATCAGGTCGAAGAGCGCGGCCTGCTTGCTCTTGACCACGTCGGTCGCCGCCCCGGCGAAGGCCGAGCTCGCGCTCGCAAGCGACAGCGCGAGGACCGATACGGCCGCGGCGAAGTGACGAACCATGCTGCGTTTCACGTGTGTCTTCTCCTGGTGCCCGGCACCTTGGGGTTGCGCGGTTCGGACGGCGAGGTTGCCGGCCTCTTTCATTCGGTCGATCTCTCTCGAAAGCAAGGGGCTTGCCGGATCGATTCGAGGGAGGGTCGAGGCCCGGTCGGCGCAGCGGGAAACGGCGAAATCCCGAGCACCTTCGTGATCATGGCCGGCGCGCCCTTTTGCCAGACGGGAGGTGGGGCGCTGTATTCATCGGGGGTTGGCGGCCCCGGCGTAAACGTGGGGTCACAGCACGAACCCCGCGCCTTTCACGCTGCCGCCTCCCGGGGCAGGATGGCCGGCCATGAGCCGCCGCCGCGTCATTCTTGCCGTCCTCGCGGGGCTGACCTGCTTTGCGCTGGGCGTGGGCGCGACGCGGCTCCTCGGCTGGGGGCCGCCCGCGAGCCCGCCGCCCGCCGCGAGCGCCCACGACGACGTCGCCCTGCCGTGGCTCCAGAAGGACGCGGGGCTGCGCTTGATGATGCCCATGACCGAGAGCGACGACGGCGGCAAGGAGCCGAGGATCCTCTTCGATCCGGACTCGATCAACCTCTTGCCCGACGCCTCGCTGCACCTCGACCCTGCCCTCGTGGGGGACGCGGGCGATCCCTGATTCGCATCGCGTGAGTGACCGCATGGATAGGAAGCGCTCAGCGCTTCCCCTTCGGCGCCTTGACCACGGTGGGTGTCGAGGGTGACGTCACCTGAATCTTCGAGACTCGGCCCGCCGCGAGGCTCGCCTTCACATCGAAGACGAACACCGTGTCCGACAACAGCGCCGCCAGGTGATCTTCGCCGAGCCACCTGGGGTTCGCGCACATCGGCTCTCTGAAGAACACGAGCCGGGTCTCGGCCACGTCATACACGGCCACGGCCATCGAGTGAACGAACGCGAGCCGCCCCGCCGGCGAGGCTCGCAGGTGCGAGGGGTATTTCTGGTTGAAGGCCTGCGCCTCGGTCCCATCCCACTCGAAGATCCGCACCTGCTCCTTCGCGCGAGGCCCGGCCAGGACCGCGGTCCGCCCGCCCGGAAGCAGCGCGACCTCGGTCACCTTGCCGACCTCCACGCGGAACCTCTCCTTCCGCGCAGCCCGGTCGTAGACCGCGAGCGTTGTCCCGCCGACCGCCGCGATGCGTGCGTCGTCGAGCGCCGCGCGCGTCGCATGGACGTCTGCCCACTCCGTCTTCTCCACCGCGGTCTCGACCCCGTGCCCTTCGATCACCCGCGCGGAGTCGCGCCCCGCGGGGTCGAACACCACATCGCTGAAGGACGTCCCACCCGGCGGATGAAAGGTCTCGAGCACCTCACCGCTCTGCGCCTCTCCGAATCCATAGCGCACCGCTGGACCCGCCCTGAGCACCACGAAGACCGAGTCCCCACGCGGCGAGACCCGCGTGAAGGTCACCTCACCCTGATGCTTGTCGCGACGCAGGAGCGGGTCCAGCGCCAGGTGCGCTTTCACCTGGAGCGTGGCCGCGTCGAGCGCCAGCACCGTACCCGCCCCGGTGATCTGCTCTTGAGCACTCGAGCCTCGGCCGCTGATCATGACGTGTCGCAACCGCACGAACAGCGTGCGCCCGTCGCTGGATACGTCCGCGTCCGATACCCGTCCGCTCGGGAAGATCACCTGCCGAAGGGACCCTTCCGCGCTGACGACACCGCTGTCGGGCACGGGGACGTTCATCGCATGATCCTCGACGACGTCACAGCAAACGGTGCCGAAGGACTCGGGCAAACCCTCCCCGAAGCGCTCTTCCGTCAGCCGGGCTTGAACCACGAAGTGATGTGGTGGGAACCGCTCGCGCAGCGCCGCGGCCACGTCGCCCACCTCGGGGTCGTCGTTCACCTCTTGGAGGTAAGCGGACCGCGCGCGCTCGTCGCAGATGTTCTCTCGCCGGACTAGCCGGCTCCACACGAAGAACTTGTCCGCGTGCTCCTGATAGAACGTCGGATCACTCCACCGCTCCTTGAAGCCGAGCGCATCGAGCGCGTTTTTGAGCGGCGTATCGTCGGCCGCCCACCCGAGCGCGTGCATCAGAAACGACCGCGTCGCCGAGTAATCGTTGGCTCCGCCGGCGCCGGTGGTGGTGCAGTCGAGCTCGAGTTCGAGCCCCTTCCGGGACAGCTTCACGTCGAAGACATCGCTGCTCATCGCTCACTCCGCAGGATCACGTTACTCATCCGGGTTGGGCTTCTCAGCTCCGGCTGGCAGCCACACGAAGCGGAAACGAGCCCGACCACGGCGCCGCGTCGCGATCCGATTCGAAGATCACTTGCAAGCTGTTGCTACTGTCCGTCCCTCCCCCCGAATCGTACATGAGCGCCGCGAACGCCCCGGTCCAATCGCCCGAAGCCGCGCAACCCGTCGCCGTGTATCTCGCGACCTGATTGCGGTAGCTCTTGGTCGGAAGGGTGATCGCTTTTTGTGCAAGGTCACGTCGCCCAACCCGAGCTGCGACTTCGGCGAATACGCCCGCGCACGTTCGATCGCCCGGCTTGAGGGCCGCGATCTGAACGAGAGCGCGTTCCAACGTAGCGTCGACGTAAGCGCGTTCGCCGAGGGCGACGAGACGCGCGTAGTATCGTTTGTCGAACTGATTCCTCGGCAACTCCAGCTCGACCCCCATTTTCAGCGCGTCCACTGCGAGCGCGCGATCGATCGTGACCGAGGCGATCTCCCCGCAATTGTCCGCGCATAGCCCGGCGCGAGCCTCGTCGTTTCGTCCCAAGGCAGCGAGGTACACATACCGGTAGACATTGGGCCGCTCGACAAGCGGTGCTCCTCGCAGTTGGGCCTGTTCGGGGGCATGCGTCGCGAGGATCGCGAGGGCGAGGAATGTCTCACGCCATCGGAAGCAATCCGGCGCGTCCAACACCTGATTCGCCGCGGTCACCGCGAGCTTCGCGTCCCGGGCTTCACACGCGGCGAGCGCGTTCACGACGTAAGCCTTGTCCACGACCTTGTATTTTTCGCTCAAGGCAATGTAGCGTTCCGGAGTACCGGCTCGGACGAACATCCGCAGCGCTTCGGTGGAGAACGTGGAATCGACCAAGGTCGTGAGTCCTGACCACTTCGTCATCACCCGGTCGAAAAGATCCCCTCCCCCATCTGACAACAACGCCAAAAGGCCGTCGACTAACCAGCTAACGTCACAGGCCCCGTTGGGAAAGAGGCCGGGGAAAAGCTCCTCGGCGATGGAGGTCTGCCGCGCCATCGCCGCGAGCGAAAAGAGGAGGTGCTTTTCGTGGTTGGACGAGCTCATCTTTTTCCGCAGCTGGAATCCAGCGCGGGCCTTGTCATCCTTTCCGAGCATCCACCACGACGGGATCAGTCCGTCGAGGTCCAGCGGGGATTCTTTCACCGAGAAATCGTGCCCCTCTGGAAGAGCCTTTTCCGCGATCTCAAGCCACCATCGCGCCGAATCCATTTGCCCCGCCCGCGCGCGATAGAAGGCAAGCTTCCCCGCAAAGTAGCTTCGCGGACGGCTCACGGCATCGGTCAGCTCGTCCAGCCAACGCAAAAGCTCGGCGTCGTCGACATCCGCTGCCCAGTGGTGAAGCAGAATGGTGATTCGCTCGTACGAGTAGAGTAGCTGCCCCCTTGCGGTGCGGAACATCAAGCTGCGCACGTCTTCGAACGTGTGGGAGGGGAGCGAGGGGGCCGCCTTCGCGGGCTTTGGTTTCGTCGTTCTCTTCTTTTCGAACCCCCTTATTTTTGAAGCCACTTCCGGAGTGGTAATTTCGTAATAGCCATCTTTCTCGATAGCACCGATATCGATGTCCGCGATGAGCGAGGGAGCGCTCACTTCGAGGGTGTACACCACGCTCGGTTTCTCGTCGGATGTGCGAGCAAACGAGAAAAACTCGCGATTCTTCTGTGTGACGGTCCCCCCTTCGATCGGCGTATGCTCGACCCGTTGAATATGCCGCGCGGCCAGCTCAGCGTCGCTTTCATCACCGGCCGGCGATATCCATCCGGACAGGATCTGCCAAGCAAAGCCTTTGTCGGTTCCGAACTCTTCCACCGCGGGATGAACCGCGGTCACGCGAACACGCAGGATCGAACCGGCTTTTTCCTCGATCGTGGCTTGGTAAAGGGCGCTCGACATGGAACTGGCTCCTGAGAAAGAAGGGGGCGTCACTGTTGAAACGTCGGCGCGAACTGCCTGCGGATAGGTAGGCCAAGAATTTTCGCCGTGTCAAGGCGGATAGGCAACGCTGGCACCTTCCCCCTGTCCAGCCGCTCGTGACGCGAGGCGGTTGTCAACAAGGCTGCGAAGACGCGGAAGCGGAAGGCCGACTCCGCGCAACACGAGGGCGGCTCACAGAGCAACGGTGAGAGCGCGGCCAGGCTGGTTTGAGGTAATCGCTGCATGCAGCCGCGCGCTCCTGCCTTCCTGCACGCTCAGCCTCGCGCGTCGCTCACACCGTCGACGGCCGATCCAGCGCTCCCGCCGGCAGCGCCGGCATGCGCACGCGGATCGTCGTCCCCTCGCCCTCTGCGCTCTCCACCTCCACCGGGAAGCCGTGGTCGTCGAGGATCCGCTTCACCACGGCGAGGCCGATGCCCATGCCGTGCGCGCGCGTGGTGAAGAAGGCGTCGAAGAGGCGGAGGCGCGCCTCGGGTGGGATCCCCGGGCCGCGGTCGCGGACCTCGAGCGCGCAGGCCTCGCGCTCGACGGTGATCACCACCTTGACCTCGTGCCCCGGGGAGCTCGCCTGGATCGCGTTGCGGACGAGGTTCCACACCACCTGGCGGAGCTGGGCCGCGTCGGCGAGCACCGCCGCGACGTCGGGGCCCGCGAAGGTGACCTTCACGTCGGACCCGCGCCCCGATCGCGCGGCGAGGATGACGACGTCGCGGGCGATGGCGCCGAGATCCACCGCGGCCTTCGCGGGCTCGCGCGGGCGCGAGAGATCGAGCATGTCGCCGACGAGATCGTTGAGGCGGGCCGTCTCGCGCTCGACGATCTCGCAGAGGTGGCGGTCCTCCTCCGAGAGCGTGCCGCCGGTGCGGAGCAGCTCGATCGATCCGGCGATGGCGCCGAGCGGGTTCCTGATCTCGTGCGCCAGCCCCGCGGCGAGGCGACCGAGGCCGGCGAGCTGCTCGGCCTCCTGCGCGCGCGCGGTGGCGAGGCGGAGATCGCCGCCGGTGACGCGGAGGCGCTCGGCGAGGTAGCTCGCGAGGAGCGTGACCACGCAAAGGATCAAGAGGTTGACGAAGAGCGCGTAGCCGATGTCGGTCCCGTGCCGCGGGTAGGCCTCGATCGGCTGATCGTACGGAGGCAGGAGCACGCCCGAGACCATGCTGCCGCAGAGCCCGAGGAACGCGGTGGCGCCCGCGGCGGCGGCGATCACTCCGCCGCGGATGCCGAGGAGGATCGCGCCCGAGAGGCAGGTGAGCCCGTAGAGCGACGTGGCTCCGCTGAGCGGGCCGCCGGAGATGTAGACGATCCCCGTCCAGGTGATCTGATCGGTGACGAGCTGGACGACGGCGACCACGTCGAGGCGGCGGCCGAGGCGGAGCATCACCGCGTAGATCGCCGCGAGGGAGTAGGCGATCCCCACGGTCACCAGCGCGAACATGCTGGAGAAGCTGCCGAAGGTGAAGCCGCGCAGGTACACCGTGGTGGTGACGGCGAGGACCACGGTCACCACCACGAGGCGCAGCGCGGTGAGCCACACCAGGCGGAGCCCGAGCGACCCCGGCGCCCCGGTGCGCAGGCCGAGCTGCATCTTCACTCCGACTTGATGTTGCCTGCGAGAGAGAAGATGGGGAGGTACATGGAGACGAGCACGACGCCGACGACGGCGCCGACGATCACCATCAGGATCGGCTCGAGGAGCGAGGTGAGCGACGAGACGGCGACGTCGACCTCGTCCTCGTAGAAGTCGGCGATCTTGTTGAGCATCGTATCGAGCGCGCCGGTCTGCTCGCCGACGGCGACCATCTGCACGACCATGCCGGGGAAGACTTTGATCTCGGCGAGCGGCTCCGCCATGTTCTTGCCCTCGGAGATGCGGGCGCGCGCGTACATCAGGCCCTCCTCCACGATGACGTTGCCGGCCGTCTTGGCGACGATGTCGAGCGCGTCGAGGATGGGGACGCCCGACGCGAGCAGCGTGCCCAGCGTGCGGGTGAAGCGCGAGACCGCGACCTTCTCGAGGACGTTCCCGATCACCGGGAGCCGGAGCATCAGCCGGTGGACGATCCTCTTGCCGCGCGGGGTGCGGTAGAAATACGACCCGCCGAAGAAGGCCCCGATCCCGCCGAGGATGATCAGCGGCAGGTAGCTGACGAAGGCCTTGGACAGCGCGATGACCATCTTCGTCAGGCCGGGGAGCGCGTCCTTGGCGCCGAACTCCGCGAACATGCCCTCGAAGGCGGGGATGACCCACGTCATCAGGACGAAGACGACGATGACCAGGATCACGATGACCGCGGTCGGGTAGGCGAGCGCGCCGCGCACCTGGCGCGCGAGCTTGACGCGCTTCTCGATGTAGACGGCGAGGCGCGTGAGGATGGTGTCGAGGATGCCGCCCACCTCGCCGGCCTGGACGAGGTTGACGAAGAGGTCGTCGAAGATCTTCGGGTGCCGCCGGAGCGCGTCGCTGAAGGTCGCGCCCTGCTCGACGGTGGCCTTGATGTCCTTCAGGGCCGCCTGGAAGACCTTGTTCGGCTCCTGGTTGGAGAGGATCTCCAGGCACTGCACGAGGGGCAGGCCGGCGTCGATCATCGTGGCGAACTGCCGGATGAACTTGACGAGATCCTTGGGCTCGACGCCCCCACCAAAGCCGAAGCTGAGGCTCTTGAGGTCGAAGCCCTTCTTCTTGACGCGCGTCGGGTTGAGCTGCTGAGCGCGCAGGCGAGTCTGCACGATGGCCTCGCTCTCCGCTTCCATCGTGCCCTTCCGGATCTCACCGGCCCGGCCACGCGCTTCCCAGACGAACTCCGCCATAAATATCGCCTTCGCTTTGACCTGCTCCGGCAGGATAGGTGTTAACCGCACCAGGGGTCAAAGACCGCGCAGAGGGTGGCACCGCGCCGGCCGTTTATTTGACAGGATCGCCGCGGGGTGCGTCTCTCCCGCGATGTCGTCCCTCCAGGCAAAAGAGCCGGCGCGCGCCGACGGCGAGATCGATCTCACCGCCGCGGCGGCGCTGGTGGTCGAGGCGTTCGAGGCCGCCCCCTGCGCGGTGGTCGCGGCGGCGGTGCGGCGCGACGGGGCGTGGCGCTTCGGCGCGGGCGCGGCGGGGCGGCTCTGGCGGGACGGCGCGGCGCCTCCGGCCTCGGCGGCGACGATCTTCGATCTCGCTTCGGTCACCAAGCCGGTGACGGCGCTGGCGCTGGCGCGGCTCGATCGCGCCGGCGCGATCGGGCGCGGCGAGGCCCTCGCCGACGCGCTGCCCGCGCTCGCCTCGACGCGATCGGCGCGCGCGCCCCTCGATCTCCTGTCCGCGCACCGCGCCGGGCTCGCCGCGCACCGCGACCTCTTCGCCCCGCTCCTCGAAGGCCGCGCCGTCGATCCCGCCGCCGCGCTCGTCACGAGCGCCGACGCTCGCCGCGACGAGTGCGCGGGCGATCCGCCCGCCGAGGGGTTCGCGCCGCTCTACAGCGACCTCGGCTACCTCCTGCTCGGCGCGGCGATCGCGGCGCGCGGCGGCGACGATCTCGATCGCGTCCTCGACCGCGAGGTGCTGGCGCCGCTCGGCCTCGGCCTCGGATCCGCCCGCGCCTTCCGCGCGCGCGGGGGCTTCGACGATCGCGTCGCGCCCACCGAGCTCGCGCCCTTCCGCGGCGGCGTCGTGCGCGGCGCCGTCCACGACGAGAACGCCTGGGCTGTCAGCGGCGACGCCGCCTCCGGGCACGCCGGCCTCTTCGGCGACGCGCGCTCGGTGGCCATGCTCGGCGCGGCGATCGTCGACGCCCTCGCCGGCCGCCGCGACGCGTGGCTCTCGCCCGAGGAGCTCGCGCCGCTCGTGCGCGCGCGCCCCGGCGGCTCGCTCCTCGCGGGCTTCGATCGTCGCAGCGGCGACGCGCCCTCGTCGGGCCGGCGCTTCGGCCCGAGCACCTTCGGCCACCTCGGCTTCACCGGCACCAGCCTCTGGATCGATCCCGACGCCGAGCTCGTGGGCGTGCTCCTGACCAACCGCGTCCACCCCACCCGCGATCACCTCGCGATCCGCCGGGCCAGACCGGCCGCGTACGACGCGATCGCCGAAGCCATGCTCGGAGGATGCTAGCATCGCCGCCGTGTCCACCAAGGCGCCCGCTGCGGCGAGGGAAGAGCCCGACCTCCCCGAGTCCAACGCCCCCGCCGCCGGCCCGGCGCTCGAGCCGAAGGGCAAGCCCGCCACGACGCTGAAGGGGCTCGGCCCGGCCCCGCTCCCCCCGTCGCCGGGCCCGCCGGCCTCGAGCCGCGGCGCCGATCGCCGGCGCAACGGCGCCCCCGCGTCGATCCGCGGCCGCGCCGCGCAGCGCTACCGCTTCTTCCGCGCCTACTGGACCACGTTCCTCGTCATCGGCAGCTACCTCTGGTTCGGGGCGATGAGCCGCCTCCTCGGGCAAAGCTGGGCCGACAACCACGTCGCCGAGGTGCACACCAAGAACGCGCGCCGGGTGGAGCGGACGATCTGCCAGCTCCAGGGCCTGTTCATCAAGGTCGGCCAGCTCCTCAGCATCATGGCCAACTTCCTCCCGGCGCAGTTCCGCTCGGGGCTGGAGGGCCTTCAAGACCAGGTCCCGCCGCGCCCTTACGCGGAGATCGAGGACCGGATCGAGCGCGAGCTCGGCAAGCCGGTAGAGGCCTTGTTCGACCGCTTCGAGAGGACGCCAATCGCCGCCGCCTCGCTCGGGCAAGTCCACGAAGCGTGGCTGAAGGATGGGACGCACGTCGCGGTCAAGGTGCAGCACCGCGACATCGACGAGATCGTCCGCCTCGATCTCATCACCATCCGTCGCATCATGGCGATAGTCACGCTCTTCGTCCCCGTGCAGGGGATCGACGCCTATTATCACCAGATCCGCTCGATGATCTCGGAGGAGCTCGATTTCCTCCGCGAAGCCCGCAACATCGCCCGGATTTCGCAGAACTTCGCCAAGCAACCCAGCGTGCGCTTCCCCCTCCCGCAAGAGGGCCTGTGCACCCGGCGCGTGATGGTGACGACCTTCGTCGAGGGCGTGAAGGTCGGCGACGTCGCCGCGATGGAGAAGCAGGGGATTGACCGCCGCGAGCTGGCCAAGCGCATCGTCCAGGTGTTCTGTCAGCAGATCTTCGTCGACGGCCTCTATCACGCCGATCCCCACCCCGGGAACATGCTCGTCGGCCCCGGCGGCGAGCTGATCCTCCTCGATTTCGGCGCCGTGGCCGAGCTCTCTCCGCAGATGCGCGAGGGCATCCCCGAGTTCCTCGAGGGGGTGATTCGCCGAGACACGGACTCCATCATCAAGGCCCTGCGCAAGATGGGCTTCCTGGCGCGGACCGACTCCCTCGACGTGAGCGAGAAGGTGATCGAGTTCTTTCACCAGCGCTTCCAGGAAGAGGTCAAGCTCGACACCTTCAACCTCAAGGACATCAAGCTCGATCCGCAGAAGGGCCTGGAGAACCTCATCGATCTGCGCAAGATGAACATCGGCCTGAAAGAGCTCTCCGGCGCCTTCACCGTCCCGCGCGACTTCGTGCTCCTCGAGCGGACGATACTGCTCCTCGCCGGCGTCTGCACCCAGCTCGATCCCGAGATGTTGCCGATGGAGGTGATTCGCCCCTACCTCCAGGACTTCGTCCTCGGCAACCGCGACTGGGCGCAGATCGCGCTCGACGCGGCCAAGGACATGGGGCTCAAGGCCCTGACGATCCCCGACGATCTCAAGAAGTATTTGACCCGCGCCAACCGCGGTGAGAGCGAGATCCGCGTCAAGGGACTGGGCCAGGCGGCGGGGCTGGTTTACACCGGCGTGCGCCAGCTCATCTACGCGGCGATCGGGATCGCCGCGGGCGTCTCGGGGCTACAGCTCTATCTGGCGGGGCACGCGCTCCCGGCGCGCTATTGCTTCTACGGCGCCGGGGGGATGGCGCTGATGCTCTTCCTGAGCATCCTCTTCACGCCGTCCGGCCGGCGCTGACGGGCCTCACCAGATATCCCCTCAGCCGCCGGGGCAGGTGAGGATGAAACCGCCGGCGCTCGTGGCCTCGCACATCGATCCGCAGATCTCGTTGGCGAGGCAGGCGCACGAAGCCGGGTTGCCGCAGAGCGGGGGCAGCGAGGCGCACAGGTACGAGCTGGGCTCTCCGCCGATATCCGAGGTGGTGCGGCGGCAATAGGTGACTCCGACCTCGCAGAAGGACGAGCCGCAGGCGAACTTGCCCGTCGCGGCCTTGCAGCTGCCGTTGTCGTTGACGTCGAAGCCTGCGCTCATCGCCTCGCAGGAGTTGCCGTAGACGGTGCCGTCGCAGGCGCAGGCCGGCGAGAGGTTCTTGTCGCAAGCCTGCGGGCGCGGCTTGCACGTGCCCTGCTCGTCGGCGACACCGCAGGTGTTGGCCGGGTAATCGCAGTACTCGGTCGCGGCGCACGTCGCGCCCGACAGGCCGCCGCACGCCGACCCGCCGCCGACACCGGTGCTCGAGGAGCCGCCCGTGCCGATAGAGCCGGTGGAGGTGCCCACGCTGCTCGTGGTCGCGGAGCCTCCGCTACCGCCGGGGCCCGAGGTCTCGACGCTGCTCCCGCAGCCGGCGAGGGTGAAGAGAGCGAAGGTGACGCCGAGAAGAAGAGAAGTATTTCGCATGGTCCTACCACCGTATCACGACGAGAGCGTCACTCTCGTGCTCGATGCGCGGGTCCTCGCCCACGAGGAGCGATGAGCTGGAGCGTCCGCCATGATGGGCTGTCCATCCGCCCGCGCGGCGGATGTGGGCTGCCGCGCCCCTCCCGGAAGGACGCCGTGGTGTTAGGGTGCGCGCCATGGAGAACCCGGATCTCGCCCGCCTCGAAGCTGCCCTCACCGAAGCCCGCGAAGGCGTCGCGCGCATCCGCGCCGAGAACGCCAAGCTCGCCGATGCATACCGCGAGGATCCCTCCGACTCCAATCGCGAGATCATGAAGCGCGGCGCCGCCTCGCTCTCCGCCGCTCGCGACCGCGAGGCCGAGGCGCGCGCGGCGCTGGCGATCATGAAGAAGACCGGCTCGCTCTACGGGCTCCTGGCGGAAGAGGGGCGCGTCGCGGGATCGATCGCCGTGCTGATCCCGCCGGGGATCTCGCGCGAGAAGCGCGAGGGGCTGATCGAGGCGCAGCTCAGCGACAAGCTCACCGAGGCCGCGGAGTCGCTCGGCGTGGTGCTCGCGGCGGCGCCGATGAACTACACGAAAGAGAAGCCCGGGCGCGACGACGAGGGGCGCACGGTGATCGAGGTGGCCGGCCGCGTCGAAGGCGATCGGCTGGTGCCGGCGGTGTCGCGCGCGTCGAAGAACATGCGGAGCTGAAGCCCGCGGGCGGCGCGCAGCAGCCTGTTGAACAAGCTCTCAGGCGACGACGCGGATCTCGGTCTCGCGCAGCACGGCGTCGTCCTGCGGGGCGCGCTCCGGATCCACGAACGTCACCCCGTGCCGCTCGAAGTCGCGCTCGATGTGCGTGAAGCGGTGCGCGCGGATCTCGCGCAGCGTCTCGGCGTAGGCGATGTCGGCGATCTCTTCGCGGTAGAAGTACTTCATCGGCGAGCCGGCCATGACGCGGCGGGTGGTCTCGCCCGGCTGGAAGAGGTGGAACGCCACCTGCGGGTACATGGCCCGGAGCGTCGGCACCGCCTTGTCGAAGCGGCCGCTGATCAGCGACTTCAGGCCCTGCATCGCCACGTAGATCGCCCCGCGATCGGCGACGTGGCCCGAGGCGCCGCCGGCGACGGGCACCATCGGGTCGACGAGGATCACCAGCGTCGCGCCCTCCTGCACGGCGACGCGCATGTTGGTCGTGCGGGTGAAGCCGCCGTCGACGTAGCAGCGGCCGCCGATCTTCTCGGGCGCGTAGAACGGCGCGAGCGCGGTCGAGGCGCGGATGGCGACGTGGATCGGCGCGACGGGCGCGCCCTTGGATCCGAAGACGACGTGCTCGCTCGTGTCCTGATCCGTCGCGCCGATGAAGAGGCGGTGCGGGAGATCTTCGAACCGGTCGACCATCCCCGGGCGCGCGAACTGGCGCTCGAGCCAGCCGCGCAGGCGGTCGCCCGCGAAGACGCCGGCGGGCGGGAGGCGGAAGAGCGCGGAGAGCGGGGAGCGCTTGCCGCGGACGACGTCCCACGAGAGGTTCATCGCGCGCCGGCCGAGCTCGCCCACGTTGGGATCGAAGAGATCGGATCGACGGATCGGATCGAGGCGGGACGTGCCGCTCTTGAGGCCCTCGTGGATCGAGTCGGGATCGATGCCGTTGGCGAGCAGCCCGCCGAGGATGGCGCCCGCGCTGATGCCACAGATGATGTCGACGTCGGCGAGCGAGTAGCCGGGGAGGAAATACTCGAGCGCGCGGAGCACGCCGAGCTCGTACAGGAGGCCCTCGGTGCCGCCGCCCGCGAGGCAGAGGGCGATCTTCCCGCCGCGGCCGTGCGACGTCGCCGAGGCGATGCGCTCCCAGATCGCCTCCCACGCGTCGCGACCGTTAGGGACGGCAATGACGCCGCCGAGGTGCAGCCGCCCCGCTTCGAATGCCAGCGCGGCGCCGCTCGGGTCGGCGTCCACGACGATCCAGGTGTGCTCGCGGCCGATGACGCGCGCGAGATCGTGCTCGCCGAAGAGGCCGCGCAGCAAGCCGAGGCTGGTGCTCTCTTCGGCGCCGCCCGCTTCGCCGCGGGCGTCGATGACCAGCGCCTCGGCCCCGCCGCTGCGGAGCTTGGCGAGCGCGCGGACGGCGCTCGTCTCGAAGGCGATGCGCACCTGGCGGGCGCGGAGAGGAGAGACGCGCTTCGCCGTCTGCTCGAGCGCCTCCTCCGCGATACGGAGGGCTGCGCGGGACGGGTCAGCGAGGAAATAAAGGACGTGGTCCATCAGGGAACGCTCCTACATACAGGCAGGCACCCATTTCGTCCACGTCGGACCTCCACTGAAGACGGCAAAACCCCGGGATATCCAGCCCCGACCCCGTCTAGTGCGAGGGGTCGAGCGGGCCGGCATTGCCTTCCCGGACGCGTACTCGGTAAAGTAGCCCCCGCGCCTGCGCCTGCGCCGCGGCTCAGGAACACCCGTCTATGTGGAAGCTAACGATCGAGGACGATGAGGGGAAGCAGACCGCCCTCCCTCTCGCCCACGAAGAGTACGGGCTGGGCCGCGGTGAGTCGAACGCGATTCGGCTCACCGACCGGAACATCTCGCGCACGCACGCGATCCTCAAGAAGGCCAGCGAGGTCTGGTCGCTCAAGGATTTGCAGAGCTATAACGGCACGTTCGTCAACGGCGTGCGCGTCGTCGGCGAGCAGCCGCTCGGCACCGGGGATGTCGTCCAGATCGGGGACTACCGCCTCGAGCTGATCGACGACGCCACGCTGCCCGTGGCGGTCGTGCCCGGCGCTCCGCCCGCGCCGGCGCCGGTGCACCAACGGCCGAACCGGCTCGTCGTCGTCGTCGGCCCCGTGCCCGGCGCGGAGTTCCCCCTCGACAAGGAGAGCTTCACCATCGGGCGCAGCGAAGAGGCGACGATCTCCATCAACCACAGCTCGGTGAGCCGCGTGCACGCCGAGCTGATCCCCATCGGCAACGGCCGCTTCGAGATCGTCGACAAGGCGAGCGCCAACGGCATCCGCATCAACGGCGTCGAGCTCAAGCGCGGCATCCTCGAAGCGGGCGACGCGCTCGAGCTCGGGGACGTGCGCATGCGCTTCGTCGGCGCCGGGAAGATCTTCCGCACCGGCACCGATCAGAGCCAGCAGCTCGCGGCGGCGGCGTTCGACAACGGCGCGCCGTCGATGGTGTCGTCGAGCGCGGCGAAGCCCGGCTTCGGCATGGGCAAGCTCGTCGGCCTCGGCGTCGGCGTCGGCGTCGTGGTCATCGCCGCCGTGGTCATGTTGACGCGACCGACCGGCGGCGCGACCACGGGCGGCTCCACCAAGCCCGACAGCGCGCACGTCACCGGCGAAGGCGCGGAGCTGCTCAAGCAAGCGCTGGAGAAGCTCGCCGCCAAGGACATCGACGGCGCGCACCTCAAGGTCCAGGAGATCCCCGAGTCCTCGACGGTGCGCGACGATCCCGCGGTGAAAGACGTCGAGGGCGCCTGGGCCGACACCATGTTCGCCAAGGTCGAGCAGGCGCCGGACAGCGCGGCGAAGAAGGCGCTACTCCACACGGTGAGCGCCACGCCGACGGTCGACGCCGAGCGGCGCAAGAAGGCCGCGGATCTGGTCCGCGAGATCGAAGCGAAGGAGCCTCCTCCCCCTCCGACCTACGTCGGCGGCGGCGATTTCGCGCGGCCCTCGGGCACCAACGTGGGCACCGCGCCCTCGTCCACCGCCGCGTCGACGGCCACGCCGAGCACCGCCGGCGGCTCCTCGATCCCGAGCGGCCTCGCCGCCGAGGACGCGCAGCGCAAGGCGCTCGAGCCCAAGGTCTTCGGCGGTCGCGGCACCGTCGACGACATCCGCATGCTCAAGGCGATCTGCTCGCACCTCGGCAACCGCGACTGCCGGGATCGCGCCAGCGCTCTCCTGAAGAAGAAGCTCGAGTCGCAGCCGTAACGTGGCGGTGGAAGCGCCGGAGTCACCGCCCGCCACGCGCCTCGCGGGCAACGGGCTCGCGTCTCCGGCGCTGGCCGCGGCGATCACGCTGCTCGGGCTCGCCGGCCTCGCCTACGCGATCCCCGGGCTCGAGCGCTTCCGCGTCTTCACGCCGCTGCCCGAGGGCGTCGCGCTGGTGATAGCAAAGCCGCCCGTCGCAGGCGCGGCGCCGGCGGCCTCGGTCGGCGAAGCGCAGCTCGGCGTGGAGACGCACGACGACACGCCCAAGCCCGACGAGGTGGTGATCCCTCCGGCGGCGATCGAGGCCCTCCCCAGCGTGCGCGAGGACAAGAAGGCGCCGCGAGCGATCGAGGATCCTTCCGGCCACGCGCTCGATCCGTTCTTCCACGCGCTGCTCGCCGCCGAGCAGAAGAAGGGGATCGCGCGCATCACCTATTTCGGCGACTCGATCGTCGCCACCGACTTCGTCACCGGCACGCTGCGCCGCCGCCTGCAGAAGCGCTTCGGCGACGCGGGGCACGGCTTCATGCTCATGGCCAACGCGTGGCCGGGCTACTCGCACAACGACGTCGTCCGCTTCGCCGCGCCCGGCTGGCAAGTGAGCCGCGTCGTCGGCCCGTTCGCCAAGGACGGCCTCTACGGCCTCGGCGGCGTCTCCTTTCGATCGGAGGGCCCCGGCGTCTTCTCGCGCTTCGCCACCACGAAGAGCGGCGCCTTCGGCCGCGCCGTCAGCAAGTTCGTCGTCGACTACCTCGAGCAGCCGAAGGGCGGCGCGCTGGAGATCAAGGTCGACGGTCAGACGCGCGACACGATCGACACCAGCGGCCCCGCGCCCAAGAGCGCGATCCGCACCTACGCCGTGCCCGACGGCGACCACGAGCTCGAGGTGCGCGCGACCTCGGCCAACGCGCGCGCCTTCGGCGTATGGATGGAACGCGACGAGCCCGGCGTCGTCCTCGACTCCATCGGCATCCAGGGCTGCCGCATCCGCTTCCTCGATCAGAGCGACGACGCGCACTTCGCCGAGCAGCTCCAGCTCCGCGATCCCGCGCTCACCGTCTTCGAGTACGGCATGAACGAGAGCGAGGACGGCGAGCTCTACCCGCTCGATCAGTACGAGGCGACGATGAAGGCCGTGCTCGCGCAGGTGAAGGCCGCGCTCCCGCGCTCCTCGTGCCTCCTCGTCGGCCCGCTCGATCGCGTCGACAAGCGCGGCGACACCTTCCACAGCCGCCCGGTGATCCCCAAGCTCGCGGCGATCCAGCGCAAGGTCGCGGGCGAGGTCGGGTGCGCCTACTGGGACACCTTCACCGCGATGGGCGGCGCCGGCTCGATGGGCACGTGGTTCCAGCGCGGCCTCGGCGGCGCCGACTTCGCCCACCCCTCGGGCGCGGGCGCCGAGGTGCTCGGCAACTGGGTCTACCTCGCGCTGATGGCCGCCTACGAGGCGCACCGCGACCAGATCGCGCCACACTGACGCAAGTACCTCGGCACGAAGCGGCACAAGCCTCTCTTTCCGTGACACAGCTGCCTGGCCTCGCAGCCTATCTCCGTGGATTGCCCGTGAAATCCGCCGGCGCCCGGAACGGCACACCGCTTGCTCTAAGGCTCTGCGTCCACCCCTGGAGGTTCTCATGGCCCGCTCATTCATCACGATGCCCCGCATGTTCGTCGCTCTCACCGCCCTCGCGATCGGGGCGCTCGCCACCGGTTGTACGTCGCAGGTCAGCTCCGGCGGCGACGAAGGCTCGGGCGGAGACGGCGGCGGCGGCGGCGGCGGCGTCGACACCTCGTGCAAGACCGAGGGCGCGTTCCAGGCGTGCGAGCTCTCGACCGACACGGCTGGCACGCCCACCGGCGGCCAGAACTGCGAGGCCGACGCCAACGGCGACCTTCACTGGGGCGTGTGCACGATGAACAGCAGCGCGCAGTCCACGCCGCTCGTGCTCTCCTTCGACGGCGCGCCGGTAACGTTCCAGTCGAGCGTCCGCGCCTTCGCCATCAACGGCACGATGAGCGTCGCCACCGACTGGCCCACGTCACGCACGCCCTGGCTCGCCCTCGATCGCAACGGCAACGGCGCGGTCGACGACGGCGGCGAGCTCTTCGGCTCCGCCACGGTGCTGAAGAGCGGCGAGCGCGCCGAGAACGGCTTCATCGCCCTGCGCGAGCTCGACACCGATCACGACGGCCAGCTCACCCCGGCCGACGCGGGCTGGTCGCAGCTCCGCCTCTGGAACGACGGCGACGCCGACCGCGTCTCGTCCTCGAGCGAGCTCTCCCCCCTCGGCGCCCGCCGCCTCGTCTCGATCGATCTCGGCTACGCGATCGAGCGCCGCTGCGACGACCACGGCAACTGCGAGGTCGAGCGCGCCGGCTTCCGCTACGTCGACGAGTCCGGCGTCGAGAAGTCGGGCGTGATCATCGACGTCCACCTCCGCCACCTTTGATCCTGATGAGAGCGCAGGAGGGTTGGGCGCTCAAAGGTGGATTGAGCGCCCGGACAAGGAATCTTGTGCTCGCGGACTACTGGACCTGCTCGACACCATTGAAGGTGATTGGGAAGGTGATCACGGTAGTCCCCCCGTCGCGCGGCGGCGGGAACTTGATCTTCTTGAACGACTCGCGCACGCAGGCGTCCACCTTGGCGTTGTTGGCAGTGCTCTTGATCACGTCCGCCTGATTGATGGCGCCTTTGGGGCCAATCGTCGCTTTCACCGTGACGACCCCCTTGAAGTTCTTGAGCTTCCCGCCCGCGCCCAGCGTGTAGCAGTCGCCGAACACATCGCCGTTCTGCTCGAGGATGCGGCGAATGTCGTCCTGCGTGAGCTTGCCCGAGAGCGGCTCGCGCGTCTCGACCACAGCCTGACCGATGGCTCTGGGCTTGTCGTCGGGGCCCGCGCCGGGGGCGGGCTTGTTCGGGTCTCGCGGAGCAGAGGCGTCCACCGCGGGTGATTTGCTGTCCTGCTTTTCCCCGCCCTCGGGGATGCCTTTTCCCGTCACCGGCGGCGGCGGCGGCGCAGCGGCGCTGTCCCCCGGGGGGCGCGGAGCTGCTGAAGACAGCGGCGCCGCGCCTCCACAGCCAACCATCAAGAGACACGAAGCGAGAGCGATCGTCCGGTAGCTCATGCTTGCGAGGTAATGCTACCCGGGCCCGCGTGTCCACTCGTTCGAGCACCCCGAGCCTCACCGACCCGCAGGCGAGGACCGACGGGCGATCGCTCCCCGCCCCGTCGATCCCGATCCGCGGTCGCCCCGCGCGCGAGCCGGGCCGGCGATCACCTCAGCGCTTGTAGGCCAGCATCATCCCGTCGCGCACCGAGAGGAGGACGTTCTCCACGCGAGGATCAGCGAGCACGTGATCGTTGAAGCGCACGATCGCGTGATCGCTCTCGCTCTCCGGCGCCAGCACCCTACCGCTCCAGAGCGTGTTGTCGGCGACGAGGAGGCCGCCCGGCCGCAGGCGCGGGAGGATGGCCTCGTAGTAGTCGGTGTAGCGCGGCTTGTCCGCGTCGATGAAGGCCAGATCGAAGGGCAGATCCGGCAGCGCGCGGATGGTGTCGAGCCCCTCACCGAGGCGGATCTGGATCTTGCGACCGTGCGGCGATTGATCGAAGAACGATCGCGCGATCGCCGTCGCCTCCGGATCGACGTCGCAGGTGATTACCTCCCCATCGTCCGGCAGCGCCTCGGCCATCGACAGCGCCGAGAAGCCCGTGAACGTCCCGACCTCGAGCACGCGCCGCGCGCCCATGAGCCGACAGAGCAGCGCCAGCAGCGCCCCTTCGACGCGGCCGACCTGCATCCCCGGGCTCGTCATCGTCGCGTAGGTCTTTTCGCGCAGCGCGTCGAAGAGCGGGGCGCGAGGGGTGGTGTGATCGTGGGTGTACTTGTCGAGGGCAGGATCGAGCAGCGTCATCGAGGCTCCTTTTCGTGGTGTTTGCGCACTGTATATCGCGCCGCCCGAGCGCCGGCACGGCCGGCCGCGACGACTCGCCCAGGACTGGAATTTTCAGCAGAGCCGAGAATGATGCTTTTTTCTCGCGATGAGGAGTTTTGAGCAATCGCGATCATTTTCGAAATAGGCGACAATCCCCCCATCGGAGGCATGCGTGAAGACGATTGGCTATAGCTTGGTCCTGGTGGCACTCGCGGTGGGCAGCGTGGTGCAGGGCTGCGCCAAGGCAGCCGACACCGGGGGTAGCAGCGACGGCGACGGGTTTGGTGGCTACGGCGGCGAAGGCACCGCCGACACCACCGGCAGCGCGGGCGGCGCCTCGACCAGCGCAGGTGGCGCCTCGACGACGACCACGACGGCGGGCGCGACCACCGGCAGCACCACGTCGAGCACCACCACATCGAGCTCCACCACCACATCGAGCTCGACCACCAGCTCCGCCACGAGCAGCGCCTCGTCGAGCGTCACCACCGGAAGCAGCATGGGCTGCCCCGCGGGCCAGCACCAGTGCGGCGGCGTCTGCACCGGCAACACCCCGCAAACGGGCTGCTCCGGCTCGCTCGATTGCCTCGCTTGCTCCCCTCCCCCCAACGGGACGAGCAGCTGCACCGCCGCCGGCGCCTGCGATTTCAGCTGCGGCGCCAGCTACACCAAGCAAGGGAACAGCTGCGTTTGCTCTTACTCGTGCTGCACCGACGCCGACTGCGGCGCGGGCTCCACCTGCGTGGCAGGGAGCTGCTCCACGACCGGGCCGACGACGTGCGACTCGGACGACTGCACGGCACAGTGCATCTTCATCTGCATCACCCAGGGGAAGTTCGGAATCGGCAGCTGCAACAACGGCGCCTGCGCCTGCGTCTGCCTCTGAGCCACGGAGAGCGTGTCAATCACGCTCTCCCTGCTCAACCGCTCTCAAAAGCTGAGACCGCCGCCCAGCGAGACCGAGCGCTCGCCGAGCGGCGCGCCCTCGACGAAGACATCGACCCCGCGCGGCAGCGCCGTGACCAGGCCGGCGGCGAGCTGATAGTGGTTCACGTCCGTGCCGAGGGCGATGTCCCCATCGAGCCTCCAGAGCACAGGGCCGCCGAAGAGGCGCGCCGCCACGTAGGGACTGAGCACCTGGAAGAAGGTCTTCCCCACGGTGAGCCCAGCCCGGAAATCAAAGGCATAGAGGAGCCCCGACTCCCCCTCGCGCGGCCCCGCGCGCCGAGCGCTCGCGCCCGAGGCGCCGAACGAAAGGCCCAGTATCACGAAGGGCAACGACCCCGAGCCGTCGACGAGGCGGCGAGCATACGACGCCGTGGCGAGCCACCCGGGCGCGATTCCATAGTGGCTCCCCTGCGCCGTGAGTGAGCCGCCCGTCCCCGCGCCCGCGCCGAACGAGAGCGTCGTCGTCGGGTTGAGCTGGTAGTCGAACGACGCGCTCATCGCCGTTCGCACCATCGCCGCCCGGACCTTGCCGTTGAAGAGCAGAGACGCGCCCGCCGCTCCGTACGACGCCCCGACGCGAAAGCGCGTCGCACCTCCGCCCGCGACGGCCTCGCCGTCTCCGCTACAGTGAATCACGCCCGTCGGACCGACAGGTGGAGAGAGGCCTCAAGCCCGCGCGTCGCGGAAGTGAACCAGGGACGCGCAAGCGAAGGCCGCAGCGAACGCAGCCAGACGTGAAAAAGGGCACATCGGTGGGCATCCTATCACGAGCCGGCGCGCGTCGCGTGCTCGCGCGACGCGATTCCACTTGACGAGACAGCGAACGATGGGTGATTGGCATGAGAGCCGAGTCATCATGGCAATCCTCCTCTCCACACCGCAGATCACGCTGTCCACCGGCCCAGACGCGCGGCTGGTGCGCTATGTGCGGACGAGTGTGCCTTACGGGAGCATCTTCGAGTACGAGCTCCTTCACGAGCGCATCTCCGGCTTCTTCGACCAGCTCGGCCGGAGGCAGCATGTCCTCCTCGTCGACATGCGCGAGGCCGTCATGAACACCGATCCTGCCTTCGAGAAGGCCGCGAGCCGGGCCCGGCAGCTCCTCGCGCGCGACTTTCGCCGCATCGCCGTGCTCGTGAAGACCGCGATCGGCGCCCTCCAGGTCGGCCGCCACATCCGGGAAGACGCGAGCGGGTCAACCGTCTTCAACGATGAGACCGCGGCGATCTCGTTCCTCCTCGGCGTCTCCGGGTTCGACTCCGATCACCCACCGATAAGCTCTGTCCGCGCGCCCCGGAGCGGCCCCTCCTCGACCCCGGGTAAACCCTCGAAGCCCTGAGCCCGCGCGGAAGGAATAATCGTCCTCGAAGCGAGCCCGATCGCATCTGCACAGTTCATGAGAAGAACTGGCAGATGCGCTCGAGGCGCCGAAGCAAACCTCACAGGCGCTCACGCCGCGCTGCGTAGCACTGGAGTCGTTCTCGTTTCACCCCAAAAGTCCGCACAGGGCTGATTTCTTCTTTACAAATCCACACAGAAGCGGGCCGACGACGACCTGATTGTCGTGTAAGATGGCGCGTTCTTGGCGCGCGGCCCTCTCGCTCCTGACGAGCCGTGGCTTCCCGTCGAGTCATCCTCTCCAAGGAGCCTTTCATGCGTGCTTTGCCTCTGATCTCGACTGGCATCCTCCTGCTCTCGGGGGTGACCACCGTCGCCTGTAGCTCCACCGTGGAGGAGACTACGCAAGGCTCGGAGTCGGCCGGCGTCGGCGGCGCAGGCGGCGCCGGCTCGACATCATCGAGCACCGCCGTGGTGACGGTGGCGCAAGCGACGGTCTCCGCCTCGGTGACGACGAGCGTCGGCGTCGGCGGCGCCGGCGGCAGCGGCCCGGACATCGGCGAGCCGAGCGATATTTACCCGGCCAAGCACCCAGCGGCGCCGAAGGTCATCACTCTCGGCGGCCCGGTGCTCAAGGCGCCCAAGGTCTACCCGGTCTTCTTCGCCAACGACAAAGCCAACATCGTCGCCGGCGCGACCGACTTCTACAACAAGATCGGCTCGACCCCTTACTGGACGGCCACCACGACCGAGTACGGCGTCGGCCCGCTCTCGTCCGGCGCCCCGATCAAGCTCACGGAGACGGCCCAGGGCGCGACCACCGACGACGCGCTCCAGGCCTGGCTCGCCGCCAAGCTCAACGCCAACGACCCTGCGTTCCCCACGCCGGACGCCGACACCATCATCGCCCTCAACTACCCGACGGGCGTATCGATCGACCTCCAGGGGAGCAAGAGCTGCAAACAGTTCCTCGGCTATCACTCGAGCCTCACCCTCGACGCCGCTCATGGCAACATGGATGTCGCCTACCTCGTCATCCCGCGCTGCTCCCCCCAGGCGACGGGCATGTCGGAGATCGACGCGCTCACCGACACGGGCTCTCACGAGCTGATCGAGGGCTCGACGGATCCCTACCCGCTCACCGACCACCCCGCGTACGGCCAGGTCGACAATGCCCACATCTTCTGGCTCCTGGCCCTCGGCGGCGGCGAGACGAGCGATATGTGCGCGCAGTCGGCCACCGCCTCTTACAACGATCCGGACGTCGGCTACGTGGTCCAGCGCTCGTGGTCGAACAAGGCCGCTCTCGTCGGCAAGGACCCGTGCGTACCCCCCGTCCCCGGGGAGCCTTACTTCAACAGCGCGCCGGTGCTCAACGACAACGTCACCCTCGGCGGGCTCGGCTCGACGATCAAGGTCAAGGGCGTCCAGATCCCGATCGGCGCCACCAAGACCGTGGAGATCGACCTCTTCAGCGAAGCGGCGACCAGCGGCCCCTGGGAGGTCGCGGCCTACGACTACAACGAGTACATGGGCGGCCAGCCGGCGCTCGACTTCAGCTTCGACGCCACGAGCGGGCAAAACGGCCAGAAGCTCCACCTCGACATCACCCCGCTCAAGGTGGGTCAATACAACGTGGAGATCTTCTTCATCATCTCCAAGCTCGGCGATCAGCAGAACCTCTGGGTCGGCGTCGTCGGGAACTGAGCTCACGCGCTCGCGGAGCCGATCCCTCCCCTCCTGCCCTCTCAAAGAGTGGAGGCGGAGGGATCGCTCAACAAGCTCTCAGAGCGCCGAACAAAACCGGACCGAGCCGGCCAAGGAGACGCTAGCGCGCCAAGGCGCGAGGATGAAGGCGTGCGAATGCACGTCGAATCCAAGCAACGCAGGCGCGCGACGCGTATCCGCAGGCCGGCGACGGGAGGTTTTGTGAGGCGCTCTCAGTATCCACCCCCCAAGTAGCCCGGGCACGGCGCCGCTCCACCGTAAGGGTAGTAGCCCATGCCGCCGTAAGGCGCTCCGTACGCGCCAGCGCCGTACCCGACAGGGGTGCTGCCCGCAGGCCCGAACGTCGAGATCGTCACGCTCTGGTTGTAGTAGGAGCCGGACATCGGCCCATAGCCACCCTCGGGGCCCTCAGCGCCTCCAGCATACCCGCCGTAGCCGCCTTGCGGAGGGCCGTAGTTGCCCTGGTCGCCGCCGCCTTCCTGGGAATAACCGCCGTTTCCCTGGGGACAGCCGCTGCCTCCCTGAGGAGCGCCGTTGCCACCCTGCGAGTAGCCGTTGCCACCCTGCGAGTAGCCGTTGCCACCCTGCGAGTAGCCGTTACCTCCCTGCGAGTAGCCGCCGGCTCCGCAAGGGGAACCTCCGTTTTCCCCGCCGCTCGCGCCTTCATCCTGGCTCTCCGCGGGGTACTGGTACTGACCGGACCCCGGCTCTTGCTCGTCGGCAGGGGGTTGCGCCTCGTTACAAGGCATGGACGCGCTTTGCACCGCGGGCTCGAGCGCGCTCTCGTCGTCCGCGCTCTGGCCCACGGCGCAGCCGGCGACAGCAGCGGTCGCCGCGGCGGCGAGCGTTAACACGAGGCACGAATACAGGTTCGTCGACAGCATGCTTCCCCCATTTCTGCTCGAAGTATCCGCGAGCGTTACGCAGATCCAGGCGCGGTCGTGCGGCGCTCGCGGAGTCACGATGACGCAAACGAGGTTGCAACGAGCATACCCTCCCGTCCTCACGTGACGGCGGGCGTCCTGCGCACATCAGCGGACGCACGAGGCGGACGCGGCGCCGTCCAGCCTCGAAGACCGAGCCTGACTATGCGCGCTTTTCCGGCTCCACCGCGGCGAAGCGCAGAAGGAGGAAGCCCAGCACCGCCTCGACCAGCGAGACGACGATACCCATGCTCGTCGTCGCCGCGGCCACCGCCGCGAGGCGCGCGTCGGCCGTGTCCCCCGGCGCGAAGCGGGCAAAGAGCGCCGCCGCGAGCACATCGCGCGTCCCGAAGCCCTGCGGCGTGATCGGGAGCGTGACAGCCACCATCAGGATGGGAATGTAGGCGGCGGCGGCGGCAAACGGGATATCGACCCCGAAGAAGCGAAACGGGATCCACGTGCCGAGGAAGAGCACCACGAGGTGGGGAATCCGCGACAGCAGCGCGAGGAGGTGCCCCGGGACGCCCGCCTCGAAGAGCGGCGCGAGGAGCTTCGTCGCCGCGAGCCTCCGCGGGCTCGCGGCGATGATCACGAGGTAGAGCACGCCCGCCCCCAGCACCGCCGCGACCCAGAGCAAGGATTTCCCGTTGAGCCAGAGCGCGACGCAGCCGAGGCCGAGCACGCAGCCGCTCCACGACGCATAGACGAGGAGCGTGGCCCCGGCGACGCGCGCCAGCGGCGTCCCGTAGCGCCGCGCGAGGAAGTACGTGATGAAGGCCTGCCCCACGTGATGATTGAGCATCGAGGGCAAATAGGACGCGCCGCGGAGGACCCAGAAATCGCGGAAGCGGATCGGGGCGACCGAGCGCCGATACACGAGGACCGTCGCGAAGGTGTCCGCCGTGAGCAGCGCCAGGATGAACGCCGTCGCGAAGAGGAGAAACCCGGGCGCGTCGACGGCGGCGAGGTGACGGCCGAACGCGCGTAGATCGAGGCGACCGACGACAAAGCCGATCAGCCCGAGAGCGAGCACGAACGGGAGCGCGCGGCGCCACAGAGGAGCGCGCGGCGCGGGGACACGGAGAGGATCGGCGGGCGGCTCGGCCATGCGGGCGCGCGAAGCTACCACACGGCCCGGAGCCTTCGATTCTGTCTCGAAGGGCAGCGCGCGCCGCCCCTCTCCACGCGGCCGCTCGGAGGATCTCGTCGAGGCGCTCGGCGCTCGGCGGCGGCGCGCCTCAGCTCTCGCCCACGGGCACCTCCAGCACCATACCGCCGCCGTAACAGAAGAAGGCGAGGGTCCGGCTGAACAGGAGAACGATCTCGATGGCGACTCCGCCGCCGAGATCGATCCGCCAGCGCCCCGTGTCGACCTCGATGCATCGCATGGCCGCGTGAGACGCGAGAGACGCGCCACGCGCGATCGCCGTGCTCGACGGAGCGAGTGTCACGAGAGCGCTCATGCGCCCTGGAGATCAAGGCGGTCATGGAGAGCGCGGCGCTACTTCTCCGGCGAGGCCGGCGCAGTTGGGCGCCCGCTCTGCGCCTCCGGGCCACCCGACAGCTCCACGTAAGCGATGGGAACAGCGATGCCCACGAGCACGAAGAGGCCGCCTCGACCGAGCAGACCCTTGCGACCCGGGCTCATCAGGATTCCCGTGAGAGCCAGGAGGATCAGGCCCACCGCGTAGATGTCGGCGATCACCGTCCAGGCCTTCTTGCCGCGGCTGAGGTGCAGCCAGTTGACGACGCGGAGGAAGAAGCGCGGCCTCTGCCCCTCGTCGATCACGTGACCGCTCGCCGTGTTCACGTGGAGCGTGCGCTTGTCGAGCACGACCTGGAGATCGGAGGGCTCAGCGCGGTACACGTCGCGCGGCGAGCCCGCGATCCCGAGCCGCTTCATCACCGCGGCCGCGGCCTCTTCGTCGGTCCCGGGGATGGGAGCGCCGAGCTCACGCGCCTCGCTGTAGGCCACGAAGCTCGGATCCCAGTCGAGGATGTGGTTCACCGCGAGCCCGGAGATCGCATAGATCAGCGTGAGCCCGACGGCGACGTGCCCGAGGTCGCGGTGGATTGCGCGGTTATAGCCGCGCCAGGCCACGCGCTTCTTCTCTGTCTTCTCCGCCTTCGCCGCGGGCGCGCCGGCTCCGGATGCGTCAGCCATACCGCTCTTCTCTCCACGGGTCGGCGTGGTTGTGATAGCCGCGCGTCTCCCAGTAGCCGGGCCGATCCTTGGCGCTGAAGTGGATGCCGGTGATCCACTTGGCGCTCTTCCAGAAATAGAGATCTGGCATGAGCGAGCGCACCGGCGGGCCGTGCGGTCTCGGCAGCGCCGCGCCCGCGTATCTGTAGGCGAGGAGCGAGGTGGGAGCGAGCGCTTCGGCCAGCCGCACGTTGGCGGTGTACCCGTTCGCGGCCTCGAAGACAGCGTAGCGCGCGGTGTCACGCACCTTGGCGAGCCTGGCGAGGTGAGCGATCTGGACGCCGGTCCATTTGCTGTCGAGCACCGACCAGCCCGTCACGCAGTGCACATCACACGTCTGCTCGGTGGCGGGCATCGCGGTGAGGGCGGCGAAGTCGACGGTCATGGCATTGTCGACCTCCCCATGAAGGTTGAGGCGGAATCCAGCCGGGCTGGGATCCCCTGGATCACCACCCATGGGCTTGAGCGCGTCGAGGATCCGCTGCCCCGGTGGTAGCCGCACCCGGCCATCGGGGCGCAGCAGCTTTGCGCGTGGATCGTTTTCGGCGGCCAGCACGTAGGTCCCTCCGCCGAGGGCCGCCAGAACGGTTCCGGCGGCGGCGGCGCGCAGGAACCTCCGCCGCTCCATCGATTGCTCGAGCTCCGGGTAGAGGCTGAAGGGGCTCGTCCCCCGTCTCGGGTTTTCATCCTGTTGTCTGCTCATGTGTGTGTGCCTCCTCGAGCGGCTTCCCCCGTTACGCGCGAGCGCGGCGCCGGTTCCGAATCTATTCGGCTGGTCGAAAGTGCCGTTGACGGGAGGCGCGCTTGTGAACTACTGTGGTGGCTTTGGAATTGTTCGCTGCCCCAGACCGATGGAGGCATCCCGAAGTGATGAAGCAACAGAACCGGCCGACGCTCACATCGCCGCACTTGCCCATTGTGCTGGCCATCGGTTGCGCTGAACCGCTGCTCACGCGCGTGATCGCAGCCGGGCGCGCTTTCTCCTCCATCCTCGGGTGCGATCTCGCGTCCGCACATCAGTTCGTCACGGACCTGCGGCCGAGCGTGATCGTCGTGACCGCCTCGCTCTTCGATTTCGATCCGCCGAAGTTCGCCACGCTGGCCGAAGGCGACCGCACCGCGCTCGTGGTGCTCGAGGACGACGAGCCGGCCAACGACACGCTCCAAGCCTTGCTGGCTGACGCCATCACGCGAGCGCGCGCGACGAAGCCGCGGGGCCGCGAAGGGCGCTACTCTGTCGTCGCGGATCGCGAAGCCATTTCCACACGTCGCCCGATCACGTCTTGATATTCATGAACCACCTTCGAACGAGATCGATGCTCCTCCCCGAGCGCGCCGCTGCGCCCGCGGGTCGGGTACGATGCTCGTCGCTCCGGCGCGGCGGCGCCGTGAGAGCGCTCGAAGCAAAGAAGAAGCTTCTCGGGGAGGGCCACCCGGCCGAACCATGAAGTCGCGCCGGGCTCGAGCCCGGCTCGCACGACCGGAAACCAGATACGGATTCGAGGGGGAGGGGAGCCTAAAATGACACGTGAAAACCAGGACTTCGATTTTGCACCCGTCTCTCTGCCAGTGATCAGCGCGGCGGATCCCGCCGTCCCATCCAGCCTCCGCGCCACCAGTAAAGGCCGACTCGTCAGCGGCGAAGGCGACCTCGGCGGTGCGGCGCGCACCATCGATCGCGTCGCGCGCGCCGACTGCAGCGTGCTCATCACCGGAGACCGCAGCCCGGCGCTCGACAACGTCGCCCGCGCCCTCCACGACCGCAGCATGCGCGGCGAGTCTCCCTTCGTCGCCGTCGACTGCGCGCTCGTACCAGCGCAGCGGCTCGAAGAAGAGATCTTCGGTCGCGCCGGCCACCTCGGCGAGGCCCGCGCCGGCGCCGTGAGCGCAGCGGAGAGCGGCACGCTCTTCCTGGCCTACGTCAACGAGCTCTCGCCGTCGCTCCAGACGCGGCTCCTTCGCCTCGTGCGCGAGCGCGAGTACTCCCCCGTCGGCGACGTGCGCATCCTCAAGTCCGACGTGCGCATCATCGCCGCGACGAGCCGCGATCTCGAGCTGGAGATCGCCGCGGGCCGCTTCCGGGAGGAGCTTTATACGCACCTCGCCGTCATCCAGGTCCACCTCCCCGTCACGCCGTTCACGATGAACGACGCGCCGCCCTCCTCGGGGATCCGGCCCATCCTTCCTGAAGAGGGCATCGATCTCCGCGCCGCCGTGGAAGAGTTCGAGAGCGATCTCATCCTCCAGGCGCTGCGCAAGACAGGCGGCAACAAGAACAAGGCTGCCCAGCTCCTCCGCGTCAATCGCACGACGCTCGTGGAGATGGTGAAGCGCAAGCGCCTCAACGTCGCGGGCTGATCCAGGCCCGCCGCTCAGGCAGCTTATCGCGAGCGTATTCGCGTCGCGCTCGATCCTTTCCCCTCTCAGCCCCCTATCCCCCGGCCCCTTTCCCCCGATTTCGGGGGCAAGGGGAGACTGCTCGTGCCCGATCTCTCCCTCCCTTTCCCCCAAATTTGGGGGAAAGGGCCGGGGATAGGGGGCCTCCCGCTACTGCGTGATGGCTTTGAGATCGAGCATCTCTTCGACGCTCGGCACCACGATGAGGTCGCAGCGGCGGTTCTTCTGCCGGCCGTCGTCGGTGTCGTTGGAGGCGATCGGATCGGTGTCGGCGAAGCCCGTCGCGCTCCAGTGCGCCACCGGGAGCTGGCCGGTCTTGTCGCCCACGAGGAAGAGCAGGACCTCGCGCGCGCGCATGAGCGAGAGGCCCCAGTTGTCGCGGAAGATGCCGCCCTGGAGGGGCTTGCTGTCGGTGTGACCGGCGACCTGGTAGTCGCGGCCGAGCAGCGCGCCGTCGGCCTTGATGACCGTGGCCACCTTGGTGAGGATCGCCTGGCCCTCCTTCTTCAGCGTCTCGCGGCCGGAGTCGAAGAGCACGTCGCCGGGGAGCGAGATCACCATCCGGTTCTTGCGGATGCTCACCGCGAGGCCGAGCTTGGTCAGCTCGTCGAGCTTCCGCTTCAGCGTCTCGAAGCGGGCCTTGATCACCTCGAGCTGCTTGGCGCGGGCCTGGTACTCGGCGAGGGCGCGCTCGCGCTCCTCCAGCGTAGCGTTGGCGCTCGAGAGCTTCTTGCTCGTGTTCTGGAGCTCGACGCCCGACGCCTGGAGCTGCTTCTCGAGCTCGCTCACCTTCTGCGAGGCGGCCTCGAGCGCCTTGCTCGTCTGGTCGAGCTTGGACTGCGTCGCCTGGTGCTCGGAGGCCAGGTGGTTGTACTTGTCGAGCTCTGCCTGCCACTCCTCTTCGGAGTGACCGCACGCGAGGAGGCCGAGCGCGGGGAGCAGGAGGAGCGGAAGAAACCGAGGGGCGGGCCAGATCATGGGGAGGTTCTCCGTCAGGCTGCGCGGGCGGCGCGCCGGGGTCGAGACATACGGTTCCGGGATTCGGCGCGTACGGTAGCGGGATGGGGTGAACGCATAAAGCCCTTTTCACGCGCACGATTCCGACTAAAGGAGGGCGGTCATGGCGCACCGGATCACGCTCATCCCCGGCGACGGCATCGGTCCCGAAGTCACCGAAGCCACGCAGAAGGTCCTTCGCGACGCGAAGGTCGACATCGACTGGGAGGTCCACCACGCGGGCCTCGAGGTCGTCAAGCTGACCGGGAGCCCCCTCCCGCCCTCGGTCATCGACGCGGTACGAAAGAACAAGATCGCCCTCAAGGGCCCCGTCACCACCCCGATCGGCAAAGGGTTCCGCTCCGTCAACGTCACCCTCCGCCAGACGCTCGATCTCTACGCCAACGTCCGCCCGATCCGCAGCCTGCCCAACGTCGACAAGCGCTTCGACGTCGACATGGTCATCGTCCGCGAGAACACCGAGGGCCTCTACGCCGGCCTCGAGCTGATGATCCTGCCCGGCGTCGCGCAGAGCATCAAGCTCACCACCGAGGACGCGTCGACGCGCATCGCCGAGTTCGCGTTCCGCTACGCCGAGCTCAACGGCCGCCCGCGCGTGACCATCGTCCACAAGGCCAACATCATGAAGATCTCCGACGGCCTCGCGCTCGACTGCGCCCGCCGCGTCGGCGAGCTGCACAAGGGCACCGAGCTCTGCGAGATGATCGTCGACGCCGCCGCGATGACGATGGTGCGCGATCCCAACCGCCTCGGCGTCCTGGTGACGGAGAACCTCTACGGCGACATCCTCTCGGATCTCGGCGCGGGCCTCGTCGGCGGCCTCGGCATCATCCCCGGCGCCAACATCGGCGATCACGCCGCCGTCTTCGAAGCGGTGCACGGCTCGGCGCCCGACATCGCAGGCAAGGGCTACGCGAACCCCACGGCCTTGATCCAGAGCGCCGTGATGATGCTCCGTCACATCGGCGAGCAGAGCTCGGCGCAGCGGATCGAGACCGCGATCACCGAGGTGTACCGCGAGGGCAACGTGCGCACGCGCGATCTCGCCGGCACGGCGTCGACCGACGATTTCGCGAGCGCGGTGAGCAAGAAGCTCGCGTTCTAGACCGACAAGCATGATCCTCGATCGCGCTCGCTGATCGAGATCGGAAAGGGCCCGCGCCGTGTGGGAGACGCTCGTCGAAGGATGTGTGCGTATCTTCGGCGTCGCGGCGCGCCCTCGCGACGACCAGCTCGCGGCCGCGTGCGGCGGCCTCGGCATCTTCGCCCTGGTCTGCCTTGATCTCTGGGGCATCCGCGGCCTCCTCGTGCCGGCGGTGATCTTGGCCCTCGGCGTCAGCGCGGCGCTGCAAGTGATCGCCGCGCGTGACGCCGCGTGGCGGGCGGCCACCCTGCGGCTCGACGATCCGCGCCAGCCGCCGGACAGCAGCGCGATCACGAGCTCGCTCGCGCCGACCACCGCCACGCTGCGCCGCCTCGGCGTCGCCGTCGACGACGCACGCCGCGCCCGCTACGTCGCCGCCAACGAGGCCCTCCCCCGCATCGATCGCGCCCTCCTCCGCCCGGACGAGGCCCGCCTCGTCGACGCCGTGCGCGCGCTGATCTCGCTCGGCCTCGGCGACACGCGCACGGCCGCGCAGCAGGCCCTCGCGGCGCTGCCCACCGGGAGCGAAGAGCTCGACGCGACCCTCGGCCGCATGCTGCTCGCCGAGTACTGGCACCAGCCCGATCGCCTGCGCGTGATCCAGACGGAGTGGGATCGCGCGGGCATCTCGCCCGATCAAGACAGCACGCTCGCGCGCCTCCACCGGCTCACTCACCTGCGCATCGACGTCCGCCTGCTCGAGGGCGTCAGCGTGATCGAAGCGCGCAAGCTCTCCACCGAGGCCCGCGCCGTGGGCGACGAGGAGCTCGCCGCCGATCTCGAGGCGCGCGCGAGAGAGAGCGCGTACCGCTGAACGTGCAAAGGGGCGCCCGGGAGGCTCACGGATTTCCCGTGCCTCTCCGCCGCCATGGTGGAACCCTCCCGAGGTGATGACCCCCCTCGAAGAGCTCGCCGCGATCCTCCGCCCCGCCGGCGGCGGCCTCTACCTCGTCTCGACCGGCCGCGCCGAGCAGCTCGCCCTGCAAAGGCGCCTCTACGGAGCCGCGAGCGACGACGAGGTGCAGGAAAAATGGCTGGCCGCGCTGGCCCGGATCGCCACGGCGCGCGCGGTGATCCTCGGCGTCCCCTCGGACGTCGGCGCCGGCTTTCAGCGGGGCGCCAACCTCGGCCCCCAGGCGATCCGGACAGCCTTGCTGGAGGTGGAGCCGGGCTTCCCCGATCGCGCCGCGCGCGAAGGCATCGTCGATATCGGCGACGTCTTCGTGGTGCCCCAGCTCCTCCACGACGAGATGATCGGCGACGCGCAAAAGGCCGCCTCGCGAAGGGCGCTCTATCCCTCGCTGCCCGAAGGCCTCGCGGCGAGGCTGCCTGTCTCTCCGCTCTCCATCGCCGAGCGGGCGCTGGATCTCGTCTTTGCGCTCAACCCGCGCGCGGCGCCGATCGTGATTGGCGGGGATCACTCGACGGCCTGGCCCGTCGCCGCCGCGCTGAGCCGGGCGCGCGCGGGCGAGCGCTGGGCGATCGTCCAGTCCGACGCCCACACCGATCTCCTCGCGGAGCGCCTCGGCGTGAAGTACTGCTTCGCCACGTGGTCTTACCACGCCAACGAGCTCTTCGAGCGCGACGGGCGGCTCGTCCAGGTGGGTATCCGCGCGACACGGCATGATCGAGGCCACTGGGAAGGCACGCTCGGCGTGAGGCAGTTCTGGGCCGAAGAGTGCCTGCGGCGGCCGGAGGCCGTGATTGACGAGGTGATTGCCCACCTCAAGGCGCGCGGCGTGACGGGGGTTTACTTCTCGAATGACATCGATGGAACGGACGAGGCGTGGGCCGACGCCACGGGGACGCCGGAGCCGGGCGGGCTCACCCCGGAGTTCCTGGTGGAGCTGATCCGGCGGCTGGGGCGCGAGATCGGGCTGATCGGCGGGGACGTGATGGAGGTCGCGCCGATGCTCCGGCCCAGGGCGGACAGCGGTGAGCGGACGGTGGCGCTGGCGGTGAGGTATCTGCGAGAGACGATCACCGCCATACTGGCATCCAGCGCGACCCCATGAGTCCATCCCCCGCGAGTCGCGTCAGCCGACGCCGACGTTGCCTGGAACGCTCTCACGGTAGCTCGTCCAGAGACTCCGATCTCGCGCGAGCGCACAGGCCGGCGGCGCCCTCCATCGGTTGACCGGGCCGGTCCTGGGTACTAATTCTGAGCCCTCATGGACCGCGATCCGCTCCGGGCCCCGGCCCGCCTCGCCGCTCTCGCAGAATCGGGTCTCATGGACTCGCCCTCACAGGAGTCGCTGGATCGGTGCGCTCGGATCGCCAAGGCGGCGCTCGGGGCGCCGGTCGTGCTCGTCTCTCTGGTGGACGATCATCGGCAGTTCTTCAGCAGCGCGATCGGGCTCCCGGAGCCGTGGGCGACGTGCCGTGAGACACCGCTCTCGCACTCGTTTTGCCAGCACGTCGTCCGGGATGGAGCGCCGCTGATCGTGGCCGACGCGCGGTTCGAGCCGCGCGTGAGCCAGAACCTGGCGGTGCGCGACATCTCGGTGCTGGCTTACGCCGGGATACCGATCCTCTCGACCGAGGGGCACGTCATCGGCAGCTTCTGCGCCATCGACACCGCGCCTCGGGTGTGGAGCGACCGGGAGATTGCCATTCTCGCCGACCTGGCGAGCGTCGTCAGCGACGAGGTCGAGCTGCGGCGCCGAGCCCGACGCGCCGAGCGCGCCGAGCGCCGGCTGAGCGAGGTGACCCGCCAGCTCAACGAGGAGCACGAGGTCGAGTGTCGGCGCGCGCGGAGCGCGACCCACGATATTCGCACGCCCCTGAGCGTCATCACGCTCGGCGTACAGAACATCATGATCCACGACGGCACCAGCGCCTATCCCGAGCTCGCGCGCTTGCTCCAGATCGTGAAGCGCAACGTGGATCACGCCGCGTCCCTCCTCTCCAGCGCGAGCATGTCAGCGCCCCAGGACGGCGCGTCCCAGGCGAAGACCACGGTCGATCTCGCCGAGCTCACGCGCGAGACCTGCACGGACCTCGACTTCCAGCCGGGCAAGGCGCGGCTCGACTTCAGCGACGTGGCCAGCGAGCGCCTCGACGTCCTCTGCGACACCACGAGCCTGCGGAGGTGCGTCGAGAACCTGGTTTCCAACGCGCTCAGGTTCGCCCAGACGAAGGTGGCCATAAGGCTGCTGCGCTCCGGGAGAGAGGCTGTCCTGGCCGTGGAAGACGACGGCTCCGGCCTGCCCGACGCCGACGCGCATCATCAGGTGTGGGAGCCAAATGTGCGATTCCACCTCGGAGAGGGCAAGTCCGGGAGCGGTATCGGCCTGACCATCGTGCGCGCCATCGTGGAGCGCACCGGAGGCCACGTCGAGGCCACGCGATCCGCGCTCGGCGGCGCCAGGTTCGTCCTGCGCTTTCCCATCGCCCCTTGAGCCCGCGGGGAATTGAATTGCCCGGCTCTCCTTCGAACGGTGACGGGTGGCGCGCAGGCGGGATACCGCCAATACTCGCCGCCACCCCGGCGTCGCCTGCGGCTCTTCGCGGCCGGCGCCGTATTGAAGGAGCTTTCAGTTGCAGACTTTTTTCAAACGCGCGTCCCTCACCTACCCCCTCCTCGCGCTCGTTGTTGGCCTGATCGTCGCGTGCAGCAGCGCCAACGAGACCAAGGCCAGCTCGGGCGACGAGTCGCCGGACGCGGGGGCGACCGTCGACGCCGGCGCCGACGCGACCCCCGACGCCGACGGCCCTGACACCGACGCGAGCCCGCCTCTCGACTCCGGCGCTCCTGACGCCGACACGAGCGCCTGCCAGTCGCCGTTCACGGTAACGAGCGATCCCACGGCCGAGGCCCACGCCACTGCCGCGCTCCAGGCGCTCTCGCCGGCGGCGACGCTCACGTGGTCGAAGGTGCGCGGCACCCTCGCTTCGATTGACGGCCTCGTCCTGCCGCTGCCAGACTGCACCGGCGCCAAGGACATCTACGAGCAGCTCTTCGATGTCCTCCTCAAGTCACCGGACCTCTTCCAGATCGATCCCACCGAGTGGCACGCGAACGGTGCTGTCCAGTGCTCCGAGGTCCTGAGCAGCGGCTTTCACACGCTGGTGATCCACCGCGTCAAGTACGGTCCATACCTGCTCGACAACGACGTCTTCTCGGCGGTCGCCGACGTGAAGAACGGGAGCGTCATCCTCCGCAACTTCAGCGGCGTGTACGTCCCGCGCCCGACTCCCGCTCTGCTGGCGACGCTCCAGGCGTGCCCCGACAAGGCGGACAGCGAGCTCGAAGCGCCGCTGCGCGCAGCACCGTTTGGATACCAGAAGTTCGCGCCGTCGCCCGCGCCCCCTTGCACGTTCGATGGAGCCGGCAAGTACACGGCGACGGCGAGCGACACCTTGAAGCTCGACCCGACAGCCACGCTGATGTGGGACGAGTCCGACGTCCTCCAGATCCACCGGCAGCGCGCCGCGACGCTGGTGGTCGCGCCGGCGAACTACACGCCGGTGCTCCAGAGCAGCGACGCCAACTGTCAGGATGAGAGCGGGCCGAACATCGGCTGGATCCGCACCTTCGACTCCGTCACCGGCGCGATCCTCTACGACAAGGCCAACCCCGATCCCAGCTGCACCGTCTGCTGACAGCGCTCCAGTAACGAGCCGCTCCGCCACACCCCGCTTCTCGCCGCTGTCATCGGCGCTTTCCTGCGCATTCACCGCCTTTGTCTCGACGCGCCCGCTCGAAGGCAGGTATGCTCCTCACGACAGGAATGGCATCCCGCAGCTCTACGTCAGCGGCATGGTGGTGAAGGGTGGCCAGATCACCACCTACCCTGCCCTCTACCTGTGGAATCAGCCCAGCGACGAGGCGAACCACACGCCCGCATGGGACGTGTTCAAGATCCCGCAGCCCCCGCCGCAATAGCTCTCTTCGAGAAGGGTGAGAGTCACCCTCGCGAGATCCGCGGACGGGGCGTCGGCTCGGCTGTCGCCCCGGGGGCGGCGATCATCGTCCGGAAGGTCTCCACGGCCTCGGTCACGGCGGGGCCGCTCACGTCGGTGGGGGTCGTGCCCAGATACAGCGCGATCCACGCCGCCGCGTCGGGGACGGTGCCAAAGGCCTTTCGTGGGTAAGTCGAGGTGGCCAGGCTGGACAGGGCGGTTTGCAGGCTGTGAAACACCGCTGCGGCAAAGCCCCTGGCCTCCTGGATACCGGCCATGGCGCGGATCGAGGAGCCCGCCAGATCCATCCCCCGCGCGAGCGCCCTCCGGATCTCGTGCTCGGGGAGCGGCACCTGCTTCTCGACGAGGACGAAGGAGGCAAATCCGCGGGGGAACGCGGCGGCCATGCGCTGGTGCTCCACGCCCCACACGCGCACGTCGTTGACCGTCATCGCGCCGCGCCAGACGCCGATGAAGAGATCGTTCCAGTTGCCCGTAGCGTAGGTGGGCTCGAGGGTGGTGATACGGGGGGCAGCCATGCTTCGCCTCGCGCTGGATAGCCCCCCCGGGCGGTCCTTCGAAAAGCTCGATCAGGCTTCGTCGATCGCGGCGAACCAGGCTTCGCCGATGGTCGTCAGGTCCTCTTCGCTCACCTGGCCTGCGCCTTCGCCTTCGACGGTGGCGGCGGCGGCGCCGAACGAGAAGATGACGCGGCCGACGGGGACGCCGGCGACGAGGACGTCGTACGAGTCGTCGCCGTGGGGACTCATGGTGACGGTCTTGCCGGCGTGGGTGACGGTCTTTGTGGCGACATCGACAACGGGGGTGGTAGCAGTCATGGTCGCGGACGCTAGCACGCGGGGGCGCGCGCTCGCCTCATCTTTTCGCGCCTTCTGCCCACGGAAAGAACCGTGATAGAAGGGACCATGCAGCGCCTCCTCACCTTCGCCTCGTCCTTGCTCCTCGTGCTCATCGTCTGGGCCGGCTGCTCCGCCGCACCCGGGAAGGCCATATCGGACGCCACGGGCGCGGGGGGCAGCACCGGCAGCGGCGCCGGGGGCGAGGGCGGCAGCGTCGGGATCGGCGTGACGAGCAGCAGCGGTAACCCCGCCGCCGCCGCGCACCTCAAGGGCAAGGTGGTCGCTCCGGAGGGCACCATCCCCATCTCCGGCGCCCTCGTGTACGTGGCCGCGGCGCCGCCCCCGGCCATCCCCGACGGCGTCTACTGCGACGAGTGCGTGCACCTCGACTCCTCGATCGCCTTCACCACGACCGAGCCCGACGGCACGTTCGACCTCGGCACCAGCGCCGTCGGCAAAGGCTACCTGGTCGTGCAGAAAGGGGCCTTCCGGCGCGTGCGCGAGCTGACGGTCGCGGCCGGCGAGCAGGAGGTGCCCAAGGCCCTCACCACCATGCCCTCGCACATGGACAAGGCCAACGGCGACGACATCCCGAAGATTGCCATCGTCGTCGGCGCGTGGGACCCGATCGAGCTCGTCCTCGCCCGCATGGGGCTCGAGGCCAAGATATCGCAAGGCCCGTTCGGCAAGACGCAGGTGCTCTCCAAGGACGCGAGCGCCTTCGCCATCTACGGTATCCAGAACCTCGGCGAGGTGAGCCCCTACCCCGCCCCGCTCACGCTCCTGACGACGCCGAGCGAGATCGAGAAATACCACATGGTCTTCATCCCCTGCTCGGGCTCGACCAGCAGCGATCCGGGCGGCAACGGGCCCGAGTGCAACGGCGCGTTCGCCTACGATCCCAAGGTGCTCACGACCATCGAGGGGTTCGTCAAGAAGGGTGGCCGCGTCTACGCCTCCGACTGGTCCTACGAGTACGTGCGCCAGATCTTCCCGGGCTTCGTCTCGTGGAAGGGCGAGACTCAGCAGATCGGGAGCGCGTGCATGCAGGGCGGCGGCGATCAAGCGGCCCCTCCCGTCGATCCTGATCTCGCCAAATGGCTCGACGCGCAGGGGCAGGCGCTGACCACCGTCAAGGACGCCTGGACGGGCATCACCGACGTTCACACCAAGATGGATATCGACGCCGCGGGTAAACCGGTGAGCGAGACGCCCAAGGTGTGGGTCCACGCCGACGCGAGCCCGGCGACGACGAGCTTCAAGCACGGCTGCGGTCGCGTGCTCTACACGACCTATCACACCCAGCCCACCGCCGAGACCAGCGGCCCGCTCGAGCCGCAGGCGCTGAGCCTGCTCTATCTCATCCTCGAGATCGGCGTCTGCGTCGACGTGAAGATCCCCGGGTGAAGAGGCCATGGGAACCCTCGACAAACCGGGGCTCGACGCCCTGATCGCCGCCGGCTGCGGCGCGTGCGGCGGGGCGACGCTCTCGTTCCAGACCTACGTCGACGGCTTGATCCCGCTCATGGGCGGCGAGCCAGTCGGGAAGCTCAAGTGGGTTTACAACGGCGAGAAGTTCCTCGACGGGGTGTACGAGATCGCCTGCGCGGGCTGCAAGAAGGTGCTGTTCACCTCGCCCGACTGCCCACGATGCCACGCCGCGGGCGCCCTCGAAAAGGCCCTGACGACCGAGAACACCTATCCTGTCCCGACGGCGTGCCCCGGGTGCGAGAGCGAGGAGGTGCGCTACATCGCGTTCATCCCCGCCAGGGCCACGTACGAGGGCAAGCGGGCAGAGAAGGCCCGCACCAGCGTGGAGATGCACGACGCGGGGTTTCACGGCTACCGCGTCGATTGCAAGATCTGCGGCACCGTGGCCGAGCTCGAGAGCGCATGTCCCCTCTGCGGCGCGGCGGGCCCGCTGCGCGAGCGGCCGGACGACGATTGACCGCCGAGAACCGCAGACACATGGCGCTGATCGATCTCTACCTCATGTCCCCGCCCGGCCCGGACTGGCAGCTCCGGGGCCGCGCCAACTTTCGCAGCGCGGCGGCGGCGCCGGTCGACGCGCGCGCGGCGATCCGCGAGTGGGCCGCGCTCGCCGACGCCATCGAAGCTCGCGGCGGCCGCGTCATCTGCCTCGTCCCCGAGCCGGGAACCGAGCTGACCGGGCTGCCCTACGCGGCCGAGTGCGGGCACGTGATCGAGCGCGCGGGCGAGCTCTTGTTCCTGCTCCCAACGATGCTCGCGCCGCACCGAAGAGGCGAGCGCGCCCTGTGGCGAGCCGCCGCGGAGGCCCTGGGAATGAGGCCTGTCTCCGTCGACGGCACCTGGGAGGCCCAGGGTGACGTGGCGTCGTTCCGCGGGCGAACACTGCTGTTCTTCGGCGGCCGGACCGACGCTGCCGGCGCCCGGAGCGCAGCTCGTTACTTCCCTGAAGACGCGATCCTCCTCGAGGTCCGCCAACCTGCCTTTCACGGCAACATGGCGGCGCTGCCGCTCGACGCGGCGGGCAAACTCCTCGTGTGCCCCGAGGTGCTCCTCGGCGACGGGCTCGCCGCGCTCACGCGAGCCTTCGGCGCCGAGGCCATCGTGCCTGTGAGCGTCGACGAGATCCGCGCTTACGCCACCAACGGGCTCCCCATCGGCGCGGATGTGCTCGCTCCACACCTCGTCCCCGCGCGGATAACGGATCTCCTGAAGAGCTGGAGTCTCCGGGTGATCACGCTCCCCATGATCGAGCTCTGCGAGAAGGCCGGCGGCGCCTCGCGCTGCCTCGTCAGCCACGCGCGCGTCGACGCGGCGAAGATCGCTGTCCCGCCCGCGCTCGATTACCGCGCTCAGCGCGCGAGGATCCTCGCGAATGCGTGAGGCGATCGCCGCCTTCTTCGCCGAGCACCCCGAGTGTCGCCTCCGCGCCCTCGGCGCCCGCGACAACGCCCCTGCGCTCGATCTCGCGCCCTTCGGGCAGCCCATGGAGCACCTCGACGCCGCCGCGAGCCCAGCGTGGGTCGAGCGCTACCACGCCGCCAACCGCGCGCGCTTCCCCGGCGCGCTCTCGCTGCCCGGCTGGGTCCTCGTGGATCTCTATCTGCTGCCGGCCGCGATTGGCCTCCTCACCTGCCCCGCGCGCCTCTGCGAGGTGCGCCCAGAGGGCCTCGGGGACGAGGACGAGGCCATCGCCGCCGCCTACTACGCCGCGCCCAGCATCGTCCCCGGCGCGGTCGTCGGCGTGTCGCTGATCTCGCTCCGCGAGGGGATCGGCGCGGCCTCGATCATCAAGGCGCTCACCTTGAAGATGCTCCGCGCCACGACGCAGCGAGGGATCGCGCAGTGGGACAACGCCAGCCTCCGCGTCCATACGCGCATGGGCGCGCTGCGCCTGCTCGGGCCCGTGCCGAGCGCGCATGGGATGGCCGCGGCGAGCTTTCATTACGCGGTCGATCTCGCCGACGAAGGCCGCTGGCGCGAGGCCATGACCCGGCCTCGAACGACCCCTGAAGACGCGTTGCCAGGCGCCGCGTGGCTGCCTGTCGCCGATCGCCGGGCGCTGCGCGCGCTGCTCGATCGCGCGGCCTCGGGCGAGCGGATCCAGATCCTCCCGCCCGGCCTCTCGAGCGACGGCGCCCGTGTCCTCGTGCGCTGTGGTTAGAGTGAGTGCGAGAAGATGTCCTGGGCCTCGACCGTGGAGCTCGGAGATCAGGGCAAATTGACCACATCCTCCACGGAGGATGCGGAGATCGCGCGGACGAGCCATCGATCGAGCCTCGCCACGTCCGAGCAACCCGTGATACGAGCGCGACCGGCGTCATCCAGAGCAACCCCGCGAGCGGCGAGGATGGCCACTATCGCCTCGGCCTTTCCCTCGGCCTTCCCCTCGGCCTTGCCGGACTCGTGCCCTTTGGTGAAGCCCACGGCCTCTCCCTCGGCCAGCTTGGCCTCGGCGATCGCCAGCACCTGCTGGATCTCGTCCCGCACCTTTTCGTACGCGTCGAGCTCCTCTTGCGTGAACGTGGCCTTGTTCGCGAGCGCGAGCGCCTCCCGGTATACCATGGGTAAATCCGCAGGCACCTCGGTCAGCTCCGGCGCGTGCACGAAGAGCCACGCCCACTGCGAAGCCCCCGTATCGGGCCTCCGCTCCGGCAGCTTGGGCAGCTCCAGGAAG
>FSTQ01000229.1_pt1 | contig 58056 bp, 47 predicted proteins | sample 1637281 | NCBI WGS metagenome assembly FSTQ01 (sample SAMEA3914818, study PRJEB12502) | metagenome | biome: forest; material: soil | place: Canada | collected 2010-06-26 | depth 0.1 m
GCTCCAACCCGGCCAAGGCCAACGGCTTTGCCTGCACCGACGGCAACGCCTGCACCCAGACGGACACTTGCCAGGCCGGCGCGTGCCTCGGGGCGAGCCCGGTGACCTGCGCCGCGCTCGATCAGTGCCATGACGCCGGCGCCTGCAACGCGGCCACCGGCGCCTGCTCCAACCCGGCCAAGGCCAACGGCTTTGCCTGCACCGACGGCAACGCCTGCACCCAGACCGACACCTGCCAGGCCGGCGCGTGCGTCGGCGCGAGCCCGGTGACCTGCGTCGCGCTCGACCAGTGCCATCCCGCCGGCACCTGCAACGCGGCCACCGGCATCTGCTCCACGCCTACCCAGGCCAACGGCTTTGCCTGCAACGACGGCAACGCCTGCACCAAGACCGATAGCTGCCAGTCCGGCGTCTGCACCGGGCAGAACCCCGTAGTTTGCGCCGCGCTCGATACCTGTCACCTCCCGGGCACCTGCAGCGCGGCCACCGGCGTCTGCTCCAACCCCGGGCAGGCTGACGGCAACGCCTGCACCGACGGCAACGCCTGCACCCAGACCGATACTTGCCAGAACGCCGTCTGCATCGGCGCGAACCCCGTCGTTTGCGCCGGGGGCGCGAGCTGCTCCGCTGGAGCGTGCACCTCGTGCGTGCTGGGCTTCTCCCCGTGGTCGCCCGCGCCGGTCGGCGTGGGCCCCCGAGGGATCGCGGCCCTGGACTTGAACGGCGACGGCATCCCCGACCTCGCGGTCGCCAACCGGGACGCCAACACCGTGAGCGTGCTGATCGGCTACGGCGGCGGCAACTTCGCACCCAAGGTCGATTATCCCACGACCTCTATGCCCTCCGCAGTGGCGGCCATGGACCTGAACGGTGATGGCAAGCCCGACCTCGTCATCACCAACAGCGGTGCTTCCACCGCGAGCGTGCTGCTCAACAAGGGCAACGGCACCTTCTTCGCCAAGGTCGACTATCCCACGGGCTCGAACCCGTCCTCGCTGGTGATCACGGACATGAACGGCGACGGCAAGCCCGACCTCGTCACTCCCAACAGCAGTGCTTCCACCGTGAGCGTGCTGCTCGGTAACGGCAACGGCACCTTCGGCGGCAAGGTCGACTACCAGGCGGGCTCGAGCCCTTCCTCGGTCGCGGCAGAGGATCTGAACGGCGATGGCATGCTTGACCTCGTCACCACGAACCCGGGCGCCAACACCTTGAGCGTGCTGATCAACACCGGCAACGGCACCTTCGCCCCCAGGGTCGCTTACGCCACGGGCAACCAGCCCATCTCGGTCAAGGCAGAGGATCTGAACGGCGATGGCAAGCGCGACCTCATCGACGCCAACTACTTCGGCAGCTCCGTGAGCGTGCGGCTTGGCAACGGCGACGGCACCTTCGCTACCAGGTTCGATTACGTCACGGGCACGATGCCCTTCAGAATCGTCGTGGTGGACCTCGACGCCGACGGCAAGCTCGATGTCGTCAGCGCGAATCTCGCCGCCTCCACCGTGAGCGTGCTGATCGGCAGCGGCAGCGGCTCCTTCGCCCCCAAGGTCGATTACCCCACGGGCACGGAGCCCGCTGGAATCGTGGCCGTGGATCTCAACGGCGACGGGAAGCGCGACCTCGCCGTCGCGAACCAGAACAGCAACACCGTGACCGTGCTGCTCAGCTCCTGCCTCCCGTAGCGCGATGGCTCCGCGAGCCCGACGAGGTCGTCGGGCTCTACCCACCCGCAAAGGCCGAGCCCCGGCCCCGAGGGGACCTTGCCGGCCACGGTCACATAGCAGAGCAGAGCAGAGCAGAGCCGAACCGTGGCCGTGGCCGCCTCTATCGCCCCGGAGAGCGTCACTCGCCCAGCGCGTCCACCGCGTCGCGCTCGCGGACGACAGCGCGGCTGATGGCATAGAACGAGAGCGGGATGAACGAGAGGCCAGTCAAGCCGATCACGAGCGGCGGTATCAGGATCAACACCGCTCCAGGGAAGAAGCCGGAAGCGGCAGTGAGAGCGAGAGCCGCCCAACCCTCCTTCGCCGGCCTCGCCACGAGAGCTGCAGTGGGCATCTCGCCGAGCACCTTCCCGTAGCGGCTGGCGCGGACGGCGAGGACGATGTGCGCGAAGCCGGCGATGGGCGCGCTCATGGCGATCCAGGCGTCGAACTGCTCCAGGCTCGGGGCGAGGTGGTCTCCCGAGGAGAAGAGGAGCCACACGACGAGGTGGAGCGCGAGCGGGGCGAGCAGCGCCGCGCCGATGAGCGGGAGAGAGGCGCTCATCGCCTCGGTCTCCTCGATCAAACGGCGGGCGATCCGGCGCGGCTGGGCGCGCTCGACGCGGACGAGATCGATCCGCACGCTCCCGCTGAGCGAGAGATCGTCGCGCAGCGCGCGGCTGAAGGCGCTCGCGGCGAGGGCGCGCGCGGGCAGGTAGGCGAGGGCGCTCGCGGCCATGCTGCCGAGGAGGATCCGCGTGAGGGGGCCGCCGGGCTGGGGGTGCAGGCTGAACAACGAGCGGCCGGACAGCCACTGAACGGCTCCGCCGAGCAAGACCGCCGCGCCGCCGAGCGCCGCGACGCCGCCGGAGACAGCGCGGGCGACGCGGCGCGCGTAGACGCCGCGGAGCACTTCGGCGGAGCGCGCCACCTCGGCGCTGCGCTCGTCGAGCAGCGCGCTCAGGCGGGCCTGGAGGACGTCTTCATCGCTTCGGTATGCAAGGACCATCGCCGTCACCTCGTGGAGGACGGCATGAGCAAGGGCGAGGCCATCGCTGGGAGGCCACTGAATCAAGGGGATTCAGCGTGGAGCGGCGCGGGCAGGGCGCGGCGGTGTCCACGCGCTGGGCAGTCAGGGCTCCGTGCTCTTGACGTCTTCGAAGCGGTCCACGTCGCGCAGGGAAGGGAAGAGCGCGCTCCAGGTCGCGACGACGAGCACCGTGCCGAGGCCGCCCACCACCACCGCGGGGACGGTGCCGAGGAGCGCGGCGGCGACCCCCGACTCGAGCTCGCCGAGCTCGTTGGAGGCGCCCACGAGGACGTACTTGACGGCGCTGACGCGGCCGCGCATCGACGGCGGCGCGGCGGCCTGCTCCAGCGTCATGCGCACGACCACGCTGACCATGTCGGCGGCGCCGAGGACGGTGAGGGCCGCGAGCGAGAGGAAGAAGTTCGTCGAGAGGCCGAAGACGATGGTCACGGCGCCGAAGAGGGCGACGAAGAGCATCATCGTGCGGCCGATGCGGCGGCGGAGCGGGTGGAAGGCGAGGAAGATGGCCATCACCGCCGAGCCGAACGCCGGGGCGCTCCGGAGCAGGCCGAGGCCCAGGGCGCCGACGTGGAGGATATCGGTCGCGTACACCGGGAGGAGCGCGACCGCGCCTCCGAGGAAGACCGCGAAGAAATCGAGCGAGATCGATCCGAGGAGGATCTTCGAGGACCACACATAGGTCAGCCCGGCGAAGAGCGTCTGCAGCGAGGGCGGCCGGCGCTCGAGCTCGCTGTGGCCGCTGCGCGCGCGGATGCACGCGGTGAGCAGCGCGGCGCCCGCGGTGCCGATCGCCGCGGCGAGGTAGACCGGCTCCGCCGAGCCGTGGAGGCCGTAGAGCAGGCCGCCGAGGCTCGGCCCGCCGATGGCGCCGATCTGCCAGAGCGTCGACTGCCAGCTCGCCGCGTTGGGGAAATGCGCGGTGGGGACGAGCGAGGGGAGCAGCGCCGACGACGCGGGCCCCGAGAACGCGCGCGCCACGCCGAGCACGACCAGCGTGCCGTAGATGGCGAAGAGGCTGGGGCTCGCCGAGCGCGCCAGCAGCCAGAACGCGACCGAGCAGATCGCCGAGAGCACATGGCAAGCGATGAGGATCCCGCGGCGATCGAAGCGATCCGCGGCGTGCCCCGTCGCCAGCGAGAGCGTGACCACCGGGAGGAACTGCGCGAGCCCGATGTACCCCAGCGTGATCGGGCGGTGGGTGAGCGCGTAGACCTGGGCGCTCACCGCCGTGGCCTGCATCTGCAAGGCGATCGTCGCGAGGGTGCGGCTGGCAGCGAGGAAGCAGAAGTCGCTGGAGCGAAAGGCGGAGAAGGGCGTGACGGGGATGGTCGAGGCGTCCTGATCTGGGTCCATGAGCGGGCGGACCGTAGGTGCACCGGGCGGTCGCTTCAACCGTGCGCGAGGGTAGGAGAGGACATTACCTGCTTTTCTACGGCATGAACCCAGGCTACTCCTGGTCTGTCGTGACGCGCCGCCTTCGCCCCAAGACCATGTCGTTCGACTTCGCGGTCACGACCGCCGAGCCGGTGGTGCCAGCGTCGTTGCCCGCGCTGATCGACGTTCTGCCCGCGGTACCGTCCGCTCCGCCGCTCGCGCCCGCGCTCGTGGACGCGGCCCCGCTCGCCCTGCCGGTGGCGCCGCCGGCCGCTCCCGCCCTGCCGGCGGCGGCGCGCGTGCCCGCGTTGAAGGCCGAGCCCGTGGTGATCTCGGTCGGCGAGCTCGACCGGCGGCTCAAGCGGCTGATCGAGGGCGACACCGCGGGCGTGTACGTCGAGGGCGAGGTCTCGGGGCTGCGCGAGGTGGCGAGCGGGCACATCTACTTCACGCTCAAGGACGAGCAGGAAGAGGCCTCGATCGACGCGGTGATGTACCGGACCGCGCCCTCGCGATCGAAGCGCCTCCTCGCCGACGGGGCGCGGGTGGTGCTGATCGGGCGAGCCACGGTGTACGCCCCGCGCGGGCGCCTCCAGTTCACCGCCGACGAGGCGCGGCCGGCCGGGCGCGGCGCGCTGCTCGAGGCGCTGGAGCGGCTCAAGGAGAAGCTCGCGGGCGAGGGGCTGTTCGCGAGCGAGAAGAAGCGGCCGCTGCCCGCCGATCCGCGGATCATCGGCGTCGTCACCAGCAGGAGCGGCGCGGCGCTCCACGACATCATCAAGGTCGCCTCGCGGCGCGGGCGCGTGCGCGTGGTGCTGGCGCCGTCTCCGGTGCAGGGCGCGGGCGCGGCGGCGCAGATGGTGCGAGCGCTCGAGCTGCTGGCGCAGGTGCCGGGGATCGAGGCGATCATCCTCGGGCGCGGCGGCGGCTCGGCCGACGATCTCGCGGCCTTCAACGACGAGCTCCTCGTGCGCAAGGTCGCGGCCTCGCGCGTGCCGATCATCAGCGCCGTCGGGCACGAGATCGACACCACGCTCACCGACCTCGCCGCCGACGCGCGCGCGGCCACGCCCTCGCAGGCCGCGGAGCTCTTGGTGGCCGACGCCGAGGCGCGCGCCGACGCCCTCGATCACCTCCGCGTGCGCCTCGAGCGCGCCTTCGATCGACGCCTCGACGCCGATCGCGCCGCGCTCGAGCGGCTGCAAGCGCGCCTCGGCACGCCGCGGCGGCTCCTCGACGAGCACCGGCGCGACGTCGACGACGCGCTCGAGCGGATCGAGGACGCGGTCCGCGCCGGCCTCGCCGCGAAGAAGAGCGAGCTCGGCAAGCTGGAGCGGCGCCTCGCCGCGCGGCACCCGAGCGCGGTGATCGCCGAGGCGCGGGCGGCGCTCGGCCCGCTCTCGGTGCGCCTCGGGGCGGCGGCGCGGTGGCGGCTGGCCGCGCGGCGGCGCGAGATCGGGGAGGCCGTCGCGCGCCTCGACGCCCTCTCGCCCCTGGCGGTGCTCGCCCGCGGCTACGCCATCGCCCAGAGCGCCTCGGGCGCGGCCGTCCGCGACGCCGCCGAGGTCACGCCCGGCGACATCGTCAACGTCCGGGTCCATCGTGGCACCCTGGTCGCTCGCGTCCTCACGATCTCGCCCCCCGTGGAGGGGAGCCGCAATGCCTAAGTGGAACCGCTACGCCCTCTTCGGGCACCCCGTCGGTCACTCGCTCTCCCCGGTGATGTTCAACGCGGCCCTCGCCGCCATCGCCGAGCGCGACATGTACACGGCGATGGACCTCGCGACCGAGCCCGACCTCCGCGACGCCATCGACGATCTCCGGAGCGGCGCGCTCTCGGGGGCCAACGTCACGCTGCCGTACAAGAAGACGGTGCTCGGCCTCGTCGACGAGGTGGCCCCGAGCGCCGAGGAGGTCGGCGCCGCCAACCTGCTCACGGTGAGCGAGGGCCGCGTCACCGCGCACAACACCGACGTCGACGCCCTCTCCGCCGAGATCGCCGCCAACTGGAGCGACCGCCCTCGCTCGCGGGCCGCGGTGATCGGCGGCGCGGGCGGCGCGGGCCTCGCCGCCATCGCCGCCTGCCGCCGGCTCGGCTTCAAGCTGGTCTGCGCCACCTCGCGATCGTGGGCCAACAGCGAGGCCATGCACGAGTCGCCCACGGCCGAGCGGGCCCGCAACCTCGGCGTGCTCACCACGCTCTGGCCGGGCGACGGGGACGCGCCCCTGACGGCGCGCAGCAAGGCCTCGCAGGTGCTGCGCCTCCAGTGGAAGGACCTCGTCGCCGACACGGATCTCGTCATCCAGGCGACCAGCGCCGGGATGCTCGGCGGCCCGCGCGGCGAGGACGTCGCGTCGATCATCCCGTGGAGCCGGCTGCCCGCGCACGTGCTGCTCTACGACGTGGTCTACACGCCCCAGGTGACGCCGTTCCTCGCCGTGGCGCAGAAGAACCGGCTCAAGGCCGTGGGCGGGCTCGGCATGCTGGTGCGGCAAGCCGAGGCCGCGCTGAAGATGTGGAGCGGCCACGAGGGGCACGGCGACGTCATGCGCCAGGCGGCCGAGGCCGTGCTCGCGAGCCAGGGCGCGGGGGCGTGATGGGCGAGCCGGCGCCGGACCTCACGTCGGCGTGGCCGAGCGTCGTAATCGGGGGGGACCTCGCCCGCGCCCGCCGCGAGTGGCTCCACACCAACGGCGCAGGCGCCTACGCCTCGTCGACGCTCGCCGGCATGCACGGGCGCCGCTACCACGGGCTCCTCGTCGCCGCGCTCGATCCGCCGCAGGCGCGGCACCTGTTCCTCTCGCACGTCGACGCCACCATCACCCTCCCGCGCGAGGGCGGCGGGCCGCCGAGCCGCCAGCGCTGGGATCTCGCCAAGCACCAGTTCCCCGGCCTCGATCCCACGACCGGGCCCTTCTACCTCCAGCGCTTCGATCAAGATCCGCTCCCCCGGTGGACGTACGCGGTGCCGGCCGGCGAGCTCGAGGTCACCCTCGCCCTCGTGCGCGGCGAGAACGCCGCGGTGCTGCGCTACCGCTTCCGCGGCAAGCGCCCGGTGCTGCTCACGCTGCGGCCGCTCCTCGCCGCGCGGGGCTTTCACAAGCTCCAGCGCGAGAACGGCGGGATGCTCCAGCGCGTCGAGCTCCGGCCCGGCGAGATGCGCGTCCAGCCCCGCAAGGATCTCCCCCGGCTCTGCTTCCGCTTCGAGGGCACCTTCGTCGGGTCGCCCGACTGGTGGCGGCGCTTCGAGTACCTCGCCGAGCGCGATCGCGGCCTCGACTTCGAAGAGGACCTCTGGACGCCGGGCGTCTTCGAGCTCTCGATCGGCGACGCGCCGAGCTACCTCGTGGCCGGCGTCGACAAGCTCCCCGCGGGCGAGCCCGAGGCCCTCATGGCGGCCGCAGAGGCCGCCCTCCTCGCCGAGGATCCCGGCCCCAGCGCCCCCGTCCTCCAGCGCCGCCTCTTCATCGCCGCCGAGGCCTTCCGCGCCGATCTCGCCCGCCGCCCCGGGATCGTCGCCGGCTACCCCGAGCTCGACATGCGCGGGCGCGACGCGCTGATGGCGCTCCCCGGCCTCTACCTCGTGCCGAAGAAGACCGACGGCGCCATCCGCGTCCTCCGCGAGATCATGGCCCACATGAGCGCCGGCCTCGTCCCGAGCCGCATCGCCGAGGGCAGCGCCGCCCCCGAGCTCTTCGCCGCCGACACCTCGCTCTGGCTCTTCGAGGCCGCGCGCCACATGGCCGACGCCCTCGGCGACGGCCACGCCTTCGTCACCGACGAGCTCCTCCTCGCCCTGCGCGACGCCTTCGAGGCCGTGATCGACGGCAAGCACCACGGCATCCACCTCACCGCCGACGGCCTCTTCGCCGTGGGCGCGGGCGCCGCCCCCGAGGCCGCCCCGACGTGGATGGACGGCCGCCGCAACGGCCGCGCCGTGACCCCGCGCCTCGGCTGCCCGATCGAGCTCTCGGCCCTGTGGGCCCGCGGCTGCGACACCCTCGCCCGCCTCGCCCGCGCCGCCGGCGACGCCCCCCTCGCCGAGCGCGCCGCGGCCGAGCGCGACCGCACCCGCCTCGCCTTCCGCCGCCGCTTCTGGTGCTCCGCGACGCGCTTCCCCTACGACGTCGTGAGCGAGCTCGAGTCCGGCGAAGGCACCTTCCAGGACGCCGCGATCCGCCCCAACGCCGTCATCGCCCTCGCCGTCGACCCCGAGAGCTTTACCCCCGAGCAGGCCGCCGAGCTCCTCGACCGCGCCCAGAGCCTGGTCACCCGCGCCGGCCTCCGCGCCCTCGCCAAGGAGGACCCGAGCTACACCGGCCGCGCCTCGGGCAGCGCCGCCGCCCGCGAAGCCTCGGCCCACCAGGGCGCCGCCTGGCCCTGGCTCCTCGGCTTCTTCGTCCGCGCCGCCCGCCGCAGCCCCGACGGCGACCGCCTCGCCCCGCTCCTGCAGCGCCTGATCGCCTCCGCCGCCCTCAACGAGATCGCCGTGGGCCAGGTCCCCCAGCTCGCCGACGGCGACGCCCCTCACGCCCCGGCAGGCTGCGTCGCCCACGCGGTGAGCGTGGCGGAGCTACTACGCGCCTTGTGCTGGGACCTCGCTTGAGAGGAAATTGAGAAGGAGCAGAGTCGAGACTGCTGCCCACCCCCGGCCGGTGCTCGGCGCTCCGCGCCTCCGCGCCGTCCGCCCCTCCCAAATCGCGAGCTCCGCTCGCTCAGGGAGGGGGTGAATCACCGAGCGGTTGCTATGCGGCCCGCAAGGCTTAGCCAGATGAACCCTCTGCTACTTGGGCCTCCACGGACTAGATGGCCATATGAGGATATCTGCGAGCGTCTCTCCTGGCTCCAACGCAGGCGTGTAGTCCCAATCCGGAACAGCGCATGACCTATCCGCAATGGGCGGAGCGTCGGTCGTTTTGACGATCTCCAGGTCGATTCTTTTGTCTGGATTCAGCTCGGGCGTGAAGTCCCAAGCCAGAACCATATAGGACATATCTGCACTGAGCAGAGCGCGGGCCGTATCGACGATCTCCGGTGTTAGGTTGTGAGGTGTCCAGCTCTCCATCAACACGCGCATTCGCCCCGCGAGTTCTGACATCACGGCCTCGTCGGCGTGCGAGACGTAGCCTTGCTCCTTGGCCAGTTCGCGACGCGACCGGGCGTAGGGCAGGTAAGCGTCGCAAAGCATGAGCAGGTGCTCCCGAGAAGGCTGGCGGGTGAGCATCTGAAACAGATGAGGGCGGGCAAGCACTTGCATCCAATCCCTGAAGGGAAACGAATTGGCGATCTCGGCGAGACGCGGATTGGTTGTGTCATAAATCGTGCTCATGTGCTCGTCTTATTGTGAGAAACAACGGAGATCGCTCGAGCCCCATTTGGTTTGCAGAATGAATCCCCCTCCCGTTACTTCCGACCCTTTCATACATCCATAGGCACACCAGCCCTCGATTACGAGATTTTGAAAAAGCTCGGGACAGAGCGGACAACTGCCTTTTCCGCAGTCTGTGACGTAGCAAGTGCCAGAGACGTTGGGACACGTTGATGTGAAAGGGCAATTGTTTGGAGGCTGTATGCATTCATTCTTCGGATAGATGCGCGGCGTAAAGACAGACTCCTCGACCGTTTGTGACCACGCCAGGGCAGCGTTGATAGCGTCCGGCGCCACGGAGTCGATGAGCTGCGCGGCCGTCGTCGCGTCGAGGGTGGAGGGGTCCACTATCTGTGCTCCGACCAGGTTATTCGTGGTCACTGCGGCAAAGGCGGCAGTGTCCGTGATCCGCGCAATCTCAATAGGGTCCGCCTTTTGTAGCCCGTCGAGATCCGCGAGCTCTTCGGGCGTCAACGTCGAGGTGGTTCCTCCGGTTCCTGCTCCTGCACCGCTTGTGGGATCTGACGGCGTTTGGCCGCTCGTTTCTCCCTGCTGAATATGAATCTCGCAGGCGGGCGCAACCAGCGCTCCCAGCACGGTACAGAGAACGACAGTACGTGATGACATTTTCATGCGTTCTACCCTCTTTCCTCAACGTGACAATCGCTGGTTGAAAATCTATTCTTTATAAGAAAAGGTAGAGCCCGGCACCTACGCTTCCCGAGGCGCGACGCGTTGTTCATCCCGGTTGGTCGTTAAAGGGAATCTCTTCATCGGGGCACTGCTGAGCGCGCGGAGCGCGCTGATACTCAAGATGCACCCCGATACCACGTGGGCGAGGAGCTGCGCCCGCCGAAGCGGCGACGAACATAATCGCGAGTGAAAAAGCCGCTCGAACCATCGCCAGACGTCGATCGTAACACAACCCCGCCCGGCCAGTGAACCGGCAGCGAGTCCGATGGCGGCGGGGTGCTGCAACGATGGGGCCGCGGTAGCGGGGTGCCCGCGCCAACGCCGGCCGCAGGCTGCTCCGCGCCTACTGATCCATCCACTCAGATCAGCCCGAAGAATCGGTCAGTGCCCGGCCCCCAGCACAGCAAAGAACCCCCTTGCGCTCGCTGCCCCGCGTGCGCGAGCATGCCTCGATGCCCAAGAGCCCTGCTATCAAGAGCCCGAACGACAGCTCACCTGACCCGGCCGCCGCCAAGAAAGCCTACGAGGCGATGACCCCGCGGATGGCGGCCCTCGCCAGGGACGACCTCGCCTTGCTCAACGTGGACGCGCAGGAGGCGGCGATCATCGCCCTCTCGGTCGCCCGCTTCCTCGCCGAGCCCGAGCCCAGCGCCCGCTTTGCCCTCCTGGACGCCAAGATCTTCGATCCCGCGCACCTCGGCGATCTGGCCACGATCGCGCTCACCGTCTCTCATGCTTATGTCGAGCTGCAATCCGCCCGCGCTCAGACCACCGAGGCCAAGCTCCCTGTCGCCCTCGTCGACGCCGCGACCGAGGTGAAGGAGCGAATGCTGGAGTGTGTCGAGTACCTCTTCAAACGGCACGCCGTCCTCTCCAGGGAGGTCGCCTCGATTCGCCTCGGCACCGGCTACCGAGACCTCGCGTCCGATCTCATCCGCCTCGCCAGGGTGTATGAGGACAACAAAGCCACCGTCGAGAAGGACCCGCTCAACTACCGGTCCACGGATGCAGCGGAGGCGCGCACCCATGCACACAAGATCCTGAGCACGCTGGGCGAGGCGCAGAGCGCGGAAGAGAAGCGGTGCGTCGCCGCCCTGACGCGCGCCTGGACGCTTCTGCGCATCACGTATGATGACGTGCAGGCGGCGGGGCTCTTCCTCTATCGCCGCGAAGAGCCGGAGGAGAAGTTCCCGTCGCTCTACGCCAGCTCCGGCGGCGGGCGGCCGAAGAAGGCCAAGGAGCCCGCTCCGGCCCCCGCCGGCGACGGCGGTGTGTCCGGCGGCGGGAAATAAGTCCGGAAATAAGGGCCGGGAGAGGTTTCGAGGTCTCCCGGCGCCGGGATGGCGCCTGCGGAGAGGGGTTTCGAAGTCTCCCGGCGCGGGGATGCCGCCTGCGCAGAGGGGTTTCGAGGTCTCCCGGCGCGGGGATGCCGCTTGCGGGGAAGCGTTTCGAGGTCTCTCGGCGCCAAGATGCCGCCTGCGGAGAGAGGTTTCGAGAGCTACGTCGTGCGGCGCCGACCGCGATCACCGCATCCCGCCGGCAGCGTCGAGCAGCGATCCCGTGATCCAGCGCGCGTCGTCCGACGCGAGGAAAGCCACGACGGGCGCGATGTCGTTCGGTTGGCCGATGCGGCCGAGCGGCGTCTGCGCGACCATCGCCCGCTCGAAATCGCTCCCCATGATCCCGGTCCGGTGCGTGCCCTCTGTCTCCACGCCGCCCGGTTTCAGCGCGTTGACGCGAATCTTCCTCGGCCCCAGCTCCTTCGCGAGCCCACGCGCGTCATCGCGGCGCTCGACCGGGAGGTCGGCGTGCCGCTGCTCGCGCGCACGACGCGGGCCGTCTCTTCGGGCGTTCTCCCGCCGGCCCGAGGCACGGCAGCGGGCGATCGGCGCTGATGCCGCATCCGCGCCCGGCCGAGGGCTCCCTCCCCAAGCTTGACCCTCCACGACAGCGATCCCACGTTCGAAGTGGGAGGCGCCGAGCCGCCCCTCTTGAAGTGCGCTCGCGCGCGAGGGGCCCCGCACGACGCCTGGCTCGAGGTTCGGGCTGAACCGCAAGGAGAACGTGATGTCCCGCATATCCTCCACGAAGCACGGCAAGGCGCCGGGCTACCGCAGCCGAACGTCGTCGCGCCGGATCTCCCGACCCTCGCGGCTCAGATGATCAAGCGCTGGCGCGCCCCGACGCAGCACGCGGCCTGACGCTCCGGAGTCCGTGGCGCGAAGATGCGCATTCACGACCTCCTGGAGCGTCTTTGACAGGCAATTGCGCGGCTCCCCCCGAGCGCATGGTATGGAGGCTACGATACATCTCCTGCGATCCGGAGAGCACCGATGAAAAAGCAGATCATCCGCGTCGAGGAGTTGCTCTCCAGGACCGATCCCGCGCTCGGCCGGGCGATCCGCTTCGTGGTCTCCAGGCGGGGCCGCCTGCGGATCGGGCGCTCGGCGATGCCGCCTTTCGAGGCGCTCGTGCGCGCGATCATCTACCAGCAGATGGCCGACAAGGCCGCGGCGTCGATCTTCGAGAGGCTCCGGCACTCCACGGACGGGGCCCTCACGCCGAAGAAAGTGCTCGCGCTCTCTCTCGACGATCTGCGCGCCGCCGGTCTCTCCAGCGCGAAGGCGCGCTACGTCCACAGCCTGGCGGAGTGGTTCGACGCCCATCGAGCCCTCGCCGAACGGCTGCCCTCGATGACGAACGACGAGATCGTCGAGACGCTCACCAGCATTCCCGGCATCGGCGTGTGGACGGCGAACGTCTTCCTCATCTTCGACCTCGGACGGCCCGACGTCGTCCCCGCCCTCGACGCGGGGATTCAGCGCGCCGTGCAGCTCGTCTACGGCCTCTCCTCGCGCCCCTCGCTGGCGCAGATCCGGGAGAAGGCGCGCAAGTGGCAGCCTCACCGCAGCCTCGCATCGATGTACCTCTGGCAAGCGGTGAAGCTGGGAGTCACCGACGACGACCTGGCGAAGTGACGGGCTCGATCAATCCCGCTGCGGTGGTCCTGGTGAGCTTGAAAGGGCTGACTCTCAGCGCTCCTCCGGGCCAGCGCTTCACGGCCTCTGTTCGAGCAAGCTTCCATCGGGCAGCATGAAGGCCACCTCCGAGTAGCCCGCGAACGCTGCCGTCTGGTAGACGCACTTCGCGACAACCGCGCTCACGTCAGTGCCAATCGCCAGGATGATTCGCACAGGCGGCGCCTCCAGCGTCGTTGCTCTGGCTTCGATCCGGCGTGACTTCAACGCATCGTAGAGCGGCACGATCCGCTGAACCCGGTCGATCCCGGCCGTCTGCGCGAGGACGACGCCGTCGAGCTCGATGCTGCCGTCGTGAACGCGCACGACCGGCGGCCCCGCCGGAGGTCTCGGCGCCTCGAACGTCTGCGCGCCTTCTTCGTTCTCCGTCGGCCTTCCGGCGTGGAACGGTGTGAGGCCGGGGAAAGTCAGAAACATCCCGATCGAGGCGAGGCCGATCGTGCCCGTCACGACGAGCAGCAGGCGCCCGAGCCGCGCCCGGCGCCGACGCGCGCGGCCAACCGCCTTGAGCTCCTGCGTCTTCATTGGACACGATAGTAGCGTCAGATCCGCACGACGCGCGCGCGCCCGTCCTTCGACCAGAGCAGGATCCGCCCGTCGGGCAGCAAGAGCGCCCCGCTGACGCTCTTTCGAGCGCCCTTTGCCGTGCCCGCGAGGCGCGCGCGGCGGGCGTCGTAGACGGGCACCTCCTTGCCGCGCACCACGTCGTCGAGCAGGAGCGCCGCGCGGCCCTCTCCGAGCGGCAGGATCTCCCGGATCGCCGCCTTCGCGTCGTGACTGCCAATCTCGCTCCACGAGCCCTGCTCCCATACGCGCGCCGAGGCCGACGACGCCGTTCACCGGCCACGCGAAATTGCTGTCGATCTCCGTCGCGATCGAGCCCGTGTACGCGAGCGAGAGATCGGCCTCGAAGAAGGACACCGAGCGCCCGCCCCACGCCGCGAGGCGCCCGCCGGGCAGCAGCGCGGCCCCGGCGATCCCGCCCGGGTGGCCCTCGAGCGTGACGTCGTCGGTGGCCGCGGCCTTCGCGGTCGCCTTCTTCTTCCCAGCGCTCGTCTTCGCCTCGGCAGGAGGCGCCTCGGCGGCGCGGACGATCGGCGCCGTCGCGTCGACCGTGCGCACCAGGGTGGCCTCGCCAGCGACCGGCTTTTCGCGCAACGACGCGCGCTCGATCTTCTTCGATCCCGCGGCCGCCGTGCTCGTCCAGCTCGGCTCGCGCAGGGTGATCTTCCCCGTCTTCGCCTTCGCGGCCAGCATGCGAAAGACCTCGTTCAGGGGCTCGACCACCTGCGTCGGCGCTTCGATCGCCGCCTCGATCACGATCTCGCCGCCCTCGCGCCGCACGACGTCCTCGCCGAGGCGCAGCTCGCGTGCCCCCTCGCGTTCGAGGTACGGGAGGCGCAGCGGCAAGCTCCCGAGCGCCTTCTCCGCGTCGCTCGCCTCGTCGAACCGGAGGCGCCCGCTCACGGTGAGGATCACGTCGCCGCGCGGATACGCGAGGCCCGACGTGCCATACGGCGACACCCACTTGAGCTGCCGATTGAGGTGCCCGGTGTTCCAGCGCTTGAGCGGGCCATTCTGCGGGCCGCCATGAATCTTGTCGTTCTCGTCCTCGAAATAGTCGACATAGCCGTACGCGGAGGCCCACGACATGCCGAGGAAGGGGCGCTCGACATTGTCGAAGTCGCCGGGGAGCTCGACGTCGAGGCGGAGGTGAGCGTCGAGCCCCTCGACGGACCAGTTGTCTGCCTCGTAGTAGCCGGGCGCCTCGTTCTCCGCGAAGGCCCGCAGCCCCTTCGTGAGCTGAGCCTTGTTGCCGAACCGCAGCCACCCGACCACGCGCAGTCTCTGTCCCATGGGGCCGGGACGATATCCGAGGCCGGCGAGAACTCAAAGCGGGGAGAGCCGCGCGCCGGAGCTCACCGGAAGCTCGCGACAGCCTCCTTCTCGTCTTCGTACGTCTCGAAGACGGTGATGAGCTGGGTGATATGCAGAATATCCCTGACCTTGGTGGGCAGGTTGACGAGCTTGAGCTGTGCGCCCCGGCTCCTGGTCGAGGTGTAGCTGCTGACCAGCTCGCCGACACCAGAGCTGTCGAGGCCAGTGACATCCGCCATGTTGACCAGGACCTTCGTCGCGCCTGCATCGAGCGCGCTGCGAACGGCATCACGCAACGCGACATCTCCGACGCCGATGGTGATCTTCCCGGACAGATCCAGAATGGTGACGTCTCCCGCCGTGCGATTCTTGATTGTGAGCTGTGCCATCTTCAGATCTCCTCGTGTCCTGCTTGACGTGAACGACCGGGAGGATTGGCTGTCGTGGACAGCCGCACCTCGCGACCGACGATCCCCGGAGCGCGTGCGCTTCAGCGCTGCTCGCCGCGAATCACGCCGGCAGGACTACTCAAGCAGATCTGGGCCGTCAACGTCCGCCGCCGAGTGACAGGCTCGACATTCGCGTTTTGTGAGAGCTTTTCCCACAAATTACGGCAGGAGCACTACACTTGAACGTCCGATGTAGTGAATCAGTCAATTCACCTCAAGCCGCGAGCGCCTTGGCCGTGCGCGCAGGCGGCCACCCCGCCAGGAAGGCCAGCAGCGCCTCCGCCACCCGCTCTCCGCTGTGGCCGTCCCACCCTTCAGGCACCGTCCCGCGCTTTCCCCTTCCAGCGAGGATCTCCACCACCTCGTGCTCGATCCTCACCGGATCGATCCCGGTGATCACGTTGGTCCCTTCAACCACGGTGATCGGCCGCTCGGTGCCTTCACGCAGCGTGAGGCACGGTATCCCGAGCGCGGTGGTCTCCTCCTGGATCCCCCCCGAGTCCGTGGCCACCAGCTTGGCGCTGGCCATGAGTGTCACGAAATCGTCGTAGCCGAGCGGTTCGATCAGCGCGAGCCCCGGCGTCTCGCGCAGCCGCTCCATCAACCCGAGATCGGCCGCGCGCGCCAGCGTGCGCGGGTGGACGGGGAACAGCAGCGGGATCCTCCGCGCGATCGCCGCGACGGCGTCGATGGTCGCAGCCAGCGCCTCCGCCGTGTCGACGTTGACGGGCCGGTGCAGCGTCGCCACCGCGTACGCGCCGGGCTCGAGCCCGTGGCGCGCGAGGATGCCTGTCCCGCGGCGCCGCGCGTGGTGCATCGAGTCGATCATCACGTTGCCGACGAAGACGATCCGCGCGGCCTCGATGCCCTCGGCGATCAGGTTGGGGCGCGCGTCGCGCGACGACGTCAAGAGCAGGTCCGCCAGGTGGTCGGTCACCACGCGGTTGATCTCCTCGGGCATGGTCCAGTCGCGCGAGCGCAGCCCCGACTCCACGTGGACCAGCGGGACACCAAGCTTGGACGCAGCGAGGGCGCCGGCGAGGGTGCTGGTCACGTCGCCGACCACGATGGTCATGCTGGGGCGGTGGGCCGCGAGATCCGCCGCGATACCGACCAGCGCCGCGGCCGTCTGCTCGGCGTGCGATCCTCCTCCGACGTGGAGGCGGACCGCCGGGCTCGGCAGGTCGAGATCCCGGAAGAACACCTCGCTCATGGAAGCGTCGAAGTGTTGCCCCGTGTGGATGAGCCGAACTTCGAGGCCGCGCCGGGTGAGCGCGCGGTGGACGGGGGCCACCTTCATGAAGTTCGGCCGCGTGCCCGCGACCACGGTAATCATCGAAGGCTCCGATGATCCCCGCCGCAGGAGGGTTGTCCTCAGCCTCTCAGCAGCCGGACGAGCAGTACATCCCCACCTCGGTCACGCAGCTCTCGTCCCACGAGACAGTACAGCAGAACGGATCCTCGCCGCAGACCTCGAGGGCGCAGACGCTGCAAAAGGGGTTGAGCGACTCGCCAGGCTCGCAGACGTCGTGATCGCAGGTATCTCCACCTCCGCTGCCGGTGCTTCCGCCTCCAGCCCCGCCCGCGCCCAGCGCCCCGCAGTCGCTGTCGCAGTACTGGCCGACCTCGCTCACGCACTGCTTGTCCCAGGCCGTCGAGCAGCAGTAATCGTCGGCGGCGCAGAGCTTGGTGGTGCAATCATCGCAGGTCTTGTCCATGGCGTCGCCGACTGCGCAGACGTCGTGGCAGCCGGTGCTGCCGCCGCCGCCCGCGCCGCCCGCGCCGCCTGCGCCGCCTGCGCCGCCGCCGCCCGCGCCGCCGCTCCCGGTCGTGGTCTCGCAGGGCACCGGCCCGTCAGTGCCGCAGTCGACCTCGCACAGGCCGCTGAGCGAGCAGGTCGCGCCCTCGGGACAAGGCACCTCGGACGAGCACTCGGCGCAGCGGCCGGCGTGGCAAGCCCGCGTCTCGGCGCAGGCGTCGACGTTGTCGTCGGTGCAGGTCACGCATTTCCCCGACGCGGCGTCGCAGACCTGATGGAGCGAGTCGCAAGCGAGGCAGTCGAGGTTGGAGGCGCAGGTGAGCGTCGGCGTCCCCGCCGCGTCGCTCTCGCAGGTCTGGCCTTGAGGGACGCAGGCGCCGAACTCCGAGCAGAACTCGCCCTCGGCGCAGCCGCCGGCGACAGGGTCGCAGGCGACGCAGCGGTGCTCGTCGACGAGGCAGGTCCTCTTGCCGTCCTGGCAGCCGCCGCACTCGTCGTCGATATCGCAGCTGTGGAGTCGGCACACCTCGGTGTTGACGGGGTGGGGCGGCGCGCCCCCGCCGCCGGAGCCGCTGTCGTCGACCTTCTCGCCGTTCGCGCACGAGGCGGCGAGGATCGCCAGCATCATCGAGGTGAAGGCGAGTCTCAGCGCGCGGGGCAAAGCGATCGAGGCCATGCGCGGCATCGTCGCACGGACCGCGCCACGCGCGCGCCCCGGCGTCGCGGCGATCTTTCCGCGGCCCTCGCCCGCGAGCGCGGAGGATCGTTGCACCGCTAACCATGGACTCGGCCCGATCCTGGATCGCGGGAGACCACCCCGCGATCTTGGCCCGCCGCCGCGGCTTCCGATAACGCCGAGGCATGCAGCTGCCTGGCCGCCTCTCGGCTTCCACGCTCGGTGATCTGCTCGGAGCGCTCCACCGCGAGCGCACCTCCGGGCGGCTCGAGCTCACCGAGCTCCGGGGGCCCTTCGGGCACCGCGTCCCGGGGCGCATCCACCGTGTCCACCTGGTCTCGGGCCTCGTGACCACGGTGGAGACCGAGCTCCCGGTGCCCCCGCTCGGCGAGATCTTGAAGCGCCGAGGCGCCCTCGACGCCGCGGCGCTCTCCCGCCTCCTCCGCCGCATCGACGCCGGCGATCGCCGCGCCACGGGCGAGATCCTCGTGACCGAGCGCCTGGCCCGCGTCGACGCCGTCCGCGCCGGCCTCGAGCAGCAGCTCCGCCAGCGCATCGACGCGCTCTTCGACATCGAGGACGCCAGGATCGCCTTCCGCACCTCCCGCCCGACCGGCAGCGAGATCTGGAGCGCGCGCCCGCTCGCCCCGCGCGACTTCCTCCACGGGAGACCGCGCCTCCGCGACAGCGCGAGTCATGCTGCCAGAACCTTCTCGGGAGGTCGCAGCGCCGCTGCCAACGACGACGAGCGCGAGCCCCCGCGCTCTGGCACTCGCGTCACCGTCCAGCCCCCCACGCCTCGCGATCACGCCCTGGCGCTCCTCGGCCTCACCCAGCGCGCCGAGGCCGCCGACGTCCGCAAGGCCTTCCGCCGCCTCGCCGGGATGCTCCACCCGGACCGCTTCGAGTCGGCCTCTCTGGAGGAGCGCAAGAGGCAAGCAGCGCAGTTCGCGCGCATCTCGGCGGCGTATCACCTGCTCGTGGCTTGAAGCCGACCCTTTATAGCATCGCGCTCGCTGATATCGAGTCACGGCCTCAGCGAAGCGTGAGATCGCGAGCGCGCTTCAGCGCGTGGACGATGCCATTCTGAAGGCTCCCGAACATCTGCACTGCGCCGAGGTCGTGGCCTTGCGCCACGAGGCGCCGCGCGATCTCCGGGCGAATGCCAGTCAGCGCTACCTCCGTGCCGACGAGGCGCACGGCCTTGATCGCCTCGAGGAGGCCCTCGACGCCGCCTTCCGCCATGGTCTTCACCCCGGTGACGTCGATGATCGCCAGGCGCGCTCGGCGCGCCACCACGCCCTGGAGGAGAGCGTCGATGAGCTGCGCCGCGCGCCGCTCGTCCACGGTGCCGATCAGCGGCATCACCAGGATCTCGTTGGTGATGGGGATGAGCGGCGTCGACACCTCCTCGAGGATGATGGCCTGACGCTGCACCGCCTCGGCCAGGCGCCAGCGCTCCTCCTCGCCGCGCTTGGCCTCGGTCAGGTCTCGGGCCACGCAGACGAGGCCCTCGGGGACGCCGGCCTTGTCGCGCATCACCGCCGCGGAGAAGGCCACAGGGACGCTCTTGCGACCCTCGGCCCCGCACCAGCGCTCTTGATCGCGCACTCCGCCCTTCTCGATCAAATCGGCCGTGGAGAGGCCCTCGAAGAGCGCGTCGATCGGCCGAGAGAGGAGCTCTTCCCGGGACAGGCCGAAGAGATCACACGCGGCCTGGTTCACCGTCCGGATCCGCGCTTTGGTGTCGATCACCAGGAGCAGATCGGTCATCGATTCGATGATGTTGTTGACGTAGTCCTTCGAGACCGTGGACGCCGCGAGCTCCTCGGCGAGCATGTTCAAGCCCGACGCGAAGGCGTCGGACATCGAGCCCGCGTCGCTGACTGGCACGCGCGTATCGTACTTGAAGGAGACGAGATCGACGATCATCCCGAGCTGCGCTTCGAGGTGCAGCTCGGCCTCCGCGGAGGCAGAGCGGAGAGCGGCGAGCTCCTCGGCGAGGAGGGTGAGGCCGGCGATCGACTGAGCGAGCGCGTCGCCGCCCGCGGACGGCGGCAGAGAGGAGCGCGCCTCCTCCGGTAAGAGCTGGAGAATCCGATCGCGGAGCTGTCCGCTGCGAGGATCTTCAGGCGGGAGCGACGCCATTCAGGACAAGTATCCTTTGAGCCACTGGACAGCTTCGGCCTCGGCCTTGAACAGCTTGGTGGGGATCTGCCGCGAGCCGTAGACGGCGAGGAAGATGTTCCCGATGATGTTGCCGATGGGCGAGCCGCCGACGAGCGCGAGGGCGCTGAAGGCCTTGCTCTGCCCGTAGTGATTGCGCGCCTCTTTGCTGACCGCTTTGCACTGGGTGATATCGCAGAGGATGGGCCGAGCCTTTCCGCCGGCGAGCTTCACCTGGGCGTCGACGTTCTCGATCGCGTCTGCCAGGGAGCACTCCGAGCCCGGCGCGTAGACGAAGCGGAGCATCCCGAGCTCCTCGTCCATCCAGGTGACGCCGGTCTTGGTCTTGATTTCCCCAGGGTGCATCGCTCCGTTCCTCGTTTCGTCGGGCTCAGGCGGCTGAGCCAGGTGAGACAGCGCGCAGCAGGCCGAGACCGTACCACCGAGCCCGGGCGGCCGCATCGGCATCGATCGCGTCGGGAGACAATCCACCTCGGCTCGACGGCGCGGGTGTAGATCTAGCGCCATGGACCTCCCCGGTAATCAGGCGCCCCTCACGGCTGCGGCGCCGACAACGTCGACCGACGAGCGCCACGGGGCGGCGCTCGCGGCGGTGACGCTGCTCTTCTTCATGTGGGGCTTCCTCACGTGCCTCAACGACATCCTCATGCCGCACCTGAAGAGCGTCTTCGACCTCGGCTATGCCCGCGGCGCGCTGGTGCAGCTCTCGTTCTTCTCGGCGTACTTCCTGGTCTCGCTCCCCGCCGGCAAGGTCATAGCGAGGGTCGGCTACAAGCGCGGGATCCTGATTGGCCTCGTCGTCTCCGGGGTCGGCGCGCTCCTCTTCTACCCGGCGGCCAGCCTCCCCTCGTACGCCTTCTTTCTCACGGCGCTCTTCGTCCTCGCCTCGGGCATCGCCTTCTTGCAGGTCGCCGCCAACCCCTATGTCACCGTCCTCGGCCCCAGAGAGGGCGCGTCGAGCCGCCTCAACCTCACCCAGGCCTTCAACGCGCTCGGCACCACGCTCGCGCCGTTCTTCGGCGGCTACCTCTTCCTCGCCAGCGGCGCGGTGCCGGGCAGCCTCGCCGAGGCTCACGCCGTGCGGTTACCCTACGTGGGCCTGGCCCTCACGCTCTTCGTCCTCGCCGGCGGCATCGCCTTCTTCAAGCTGCCACGCATCCTCTCGGCCGAGGGCGACGACGCCGCTCACTCCATCCGCGACGCCCTGCGGATACCGCACGTCGCCCTCGGCGTCGTCGCCATCTTCGTCTACGTCGGCGCCGAGGTCTCGATCGGCAGCTTCCTGGTGAATTTCCTCGAGCAGCCGACGATCGGCGCCATGGACAGCGTGACCGCCGCCAAGCACGTCTCGTACTACTGGGGAGGCGCCATGCTCGGCCGCTTCATCGGCTCTCTCGTGCTCCGCCGCGTCGACGCCGGCCGCCTGCTCGCCGCCTGCGCCGCCGTCGCCGCGACGCTGGTGGTGACAGCGCTCCTCTCGGTCGGCTCTCTGGCGATGTGGTCGCTCCTCGCCGTCGGCCTCTTCAACTCGATCATGTTCCCGACCATCTTCACGCTCGGCGTCGCCGGCCTGGGAAAGCTCACCAGCCGCGGCTCGAGCCTGCTCGTGATGGCCATCGTCGGCGGCGCGGTGATCCCGGTGATCTTCGGGCTCATCGCCGATCGCGTCGGCCTGCAAAGGGCGTTCGTCCTCCCGGCGCTCTGCTACTTCTACATCGTGTTCTACGGGATCCGCGGCTCGCGGCAAAAGGCGGCCGCAGGCACGGCTCCCGCCGGCGCTCCATGAGTGCCTGATAGTTTTTTGAAGCCCTGAGCGTCCGATAGTGGGCTCACGGCTTCAGCGCGGCTCAACGCTCTCGAGGAGCGGTGAAAGCTCGCGGCCCGCGATCAGAGCGGGTCAACCACGCTGTCAAAGACCGGCGGGCGAGTCGAGGCGCAGGAAGGTAAGGGTGTGGTACGTCCGCTTGGAGAGCCTCCAGCCGAAGGGCGTCCGGATGGCCTCGCTCTCGTAGCGACCGTGCGAGAGCTGGACGCTGCCCACCGGGTCGTAGACGTGCGTCGCCGTCAGGTAAGAGGTGATCTTCGCCTTCAAGCCGCCCGGCAGGATATCCACACGGACGTTGCTGATCTTGTGTTGGGTGCTGACATAGCCAGCGTCCTGGAAGAGTCCGTCGATGAGGTCGGCCCACGCCGCGGCGCTCGGCATCGTGACCGACGGCGGAGTATTCGGGGGGTCGCCGATCTCCGAGATGATAACCGGGGCGTTCGGAAGGAAGCAGGTCGCGTAGATCTGCTTCCCCTTCACCAGATCGCCGCGACCGATGGCGTCGGTCCCGGCGGCGTAGCAGTACTCCAGATCCTCGATATCGTGCAGCGCCCTGAGCTCCAGCAGATCGGAGACGGGCGTCCCTTCCGCAGGCTTCGCGAGCGACATTGTCAGAGCGCTCGTCAGCGCAATCAGGGAAAGTGCCGGTACGAAACGACGCGCGAGGCTACCGAAACGAAGGCTGTTCGTAGTCATGGATTTCACTCCTTGTACAGGGCGGCCAAAAGTAGACGAGGGGCCAGTATAAAGATACATTACCATTACGAGATACATCAAGGAGAATCTCTCCCTAATGGTTGAAATGGTACACGCCTCGAAAACGGCCGCGCACCGCGCTTCGGAACGCCGCGGCGCGCGATCGGATTTCTTACCCATTGAAACCGACATAGGTCCCGCGCAGTGCGTTATGCGCGGCGCTCAGGCGGGTTTGGCGCGCACTGGATTTTCGGATTGGGGCACGGGGGGATCGGCCACGGCCACGGACCAGAGGAGGTCCGGACCGTGGCCGTGGCCGTCTCCTGCCCGTGATCCGATCTGGACCGCCGATGTACCTGGCAGCGCTCTCGAGATCGAGTGTGGAGCCCTCTTTGAAAGAGGGGTGAGCCGGGCTATTTGGCCTCGCGGCTCATCTTCTGAATGCAGTGCTGGAGGCCCTCTCGCAGCGTCGAGCGCGTCACGATCGACGTGAGATCCAGGCCGAGCCCGATGATGGTCTGGGCGATCGTGGGGTGAATCCCGGTGATGATCCCCTCGGCGCCGAGGAGCCGCAAGGCCTGGGAGAGCTTGAGGAGGTGGCCCGCGGTCGCTGTGTCCATCGCCTCGATGCCGGTGAGGTCGAGGATGGCATAGCGGGCCCGCGTCCGGGCGACCTCGCTGAGGACGCTGTCCATGACCTCGGCGGCGCGCGTGGTGTCGAACATGCCCATCAGCGGCAGCGTGAGCACGCGGTCCCAGACCTGGATGATCGGCGTCGACAGGGTGCGAATGAGCTGCTGCTGCTTCTGGATGAGCTCGAGCTTGGAGCGGAGCTCGAGCTCGGTGCGCTTGGCGTCGGTGACGTCGAGGCTGACCCCGGCGACATAGGTGACCTCGCCCTGCTCGTTCTTGACGGGCATGTACCAGGCCTCCCAGTGGCGGTCGTCGACCTGGTTCATGAGGTAGGACATCGTGCCGTCGAGGGCCCTCCGCACCTCGTGCGTACCCTCCGGCGGGTAGATATCGAACATGTTGAGCCCGAGGAACTGCCCCGGCTTGATCCCGGCGACGTCGCAGGCTTTCCCGTCCTGGAGGACGAACACCCCGCGCTTGTCGATTGCCCACAAGCAGACAGGCAGGTTGTCGTTGATCGCCTGGAGGAGCTTGAGCTTCAGGTCGTGCTTGATTCGCTCCTCGGCGTCACGGAGCGACCCAAACACCTCTCCTCGCTCGGGGACCCAGCGCGCGGTGCATTGAAAGTATTTGAAAGAGCCGTCCGCCGTCTTCAGCCTCACGTCGATGATCAGGGGCTCTGACGCGGCGCGGAGGGTCTTCCACGCCGCGTCAAACGCGGCGCTGTCGTCAGGGTGAATCAACGGAGCGAGCCCCGCGCGGGGCGCGGCGTCGAGGAGCTCGGCGCTCACCGCGCAGGTCAGCGCGTGGCTTCTGCGGAGGAGCGTGCCGCCTTCTGTGGCGATGAACACCATGTCCGTACAGTACGAGAAAAAATCATCAATCGTACTGGTGGTGCTGTCCGTCTGGGCCATCATATCCAGCTCCCAGCGGGCACACTACATCCGTGAAGAGGTGCTTGTCGAGAAGTTGCGCACCTCTAGCCCTGCTTCTGGTGATGTGCCTGCCCACTGACTCGATTCAGCGCTGAAAGTGGCGCCAGTCACACTCGCGGACGAACCGCGCTCCGCCACGCCGAGAGGAGGTGCCCGACGATCGCCTCGAGCCCGACTCCCTTGTTGCACTGCGCGAAGACGATCGGCCCGTCCCCGCGCATCCGGCGCGCGTCGCGATCCATGACCGCGAGATCGGCGCCCACGTGCGGCGCGAGATCGGTCTTGTTGATGATCAGCAGATCCGATTGCGTGATCCCGGGACCCCCTTTGCGAGGCACCTTGTCGCCGCCCGCGACGTCAATCACGTAGACCGTGTAATCGACCAGCTCTCGGCTGTACTGCGCCGCGAGGTTGTCGCCGCCGCTCTCGACGAAGAGCAGCTCGGGCTTCACGTCCTCCATGAGCTGCTCCAGCGCGAGGAGGTTGTGGCTGATGTCCTCGCGGATCGCCGCGTGGGGGCAGCCGCCGGTCTCGACGGCGCGGATCGCCTGGGCCGGGAGCGCCTGGTTGCGGTGGAGAAACTCCGCATCTTCGCGGGTGAAGATGTCGTTGGTGACCACGCCGAGGCGGTGCTCTTCGCGGAGCGCCCGGCAGAGCGCGAGCAGGAGCGCCGTCTTGCCGCTGCCGACGGGGCCGCCGATACCGATGGTGAAGGCGCGCTCGGTGAACGATCGCGGGTGAGGCGGCTCTCGATCGCGAAACAACCCCGCGTGGGACCAGACCTCGTGGGTGTGGCCGTGATCGTGCGAAGGGCCGTGATCATGGGAGTGATCGTGATCATGGGAGTGATCGTGATCATGGGAGTGACCGTGATCGTGATCGTGCGGGGGATTGTGCATCATGGCCTCACGAGAGGAAGAGTCGCGCGTAGAGGCGATCGTGGAGGGCGCCGAAGAGATCGAGGAGGGGAGCTGGCTGGGTGGCCGAGGCGAGATCGCGATCGCCGCACTCGGCGAGGACGCGCTCGGAGAGCGGGCCGAGCTCGCGCTGGAGGCGCTGCGCCTCGTGGGGGCCGAGCAGGCCGAGGCGCACGGCAGCCGAGGCCACGCCGCGGAGGGCGAGGTGGAGATAGAGGCGCTGGGTGTCCTCGAGCGAGGCCTCCACGGCGCGGAGGACGGCGCCGAAGAGGGGCGCGTGGTGGCCTTGAAGCGCGCGAGCCCGGACACGGCGGTCGAGATCCACCACCTGCGCTTCCGCGAGCACGCGGGCCGAGGTGGCGATGAAGGCGCGGCCCTGGGTGCGGCTCCCGCGGTTGGCCACATGGCTCGTGAAGAAGGCGTGGCAGAGCGCGTCGTGGGCTTGAATCTCCGAGGGATCGAGGTGCGAGGCGCGCAGGAACGGGAGCGCGCCCAGCCCCGTTTGCCAGAGGATCTGCTCGAAGAAGGCGCGGATCGAGGCCGCGGTGGGGACCTCGCCGAGCTGAGCCGAGGCCTCGAGCCCCGCGGAGTGGGCGAAGCCCCCGGTCGGAAAGGCCGAGTCGCCGAGCTGGAGCAAGAGGAACGAGCGCATCAGAAGAGGCAATAGCGCTGGGCGAGCGGGAGCCTCACCGCGGGATCGCCCGTGAGGTGCTCGCCGTCGGCGTGGACGCGGTACGTCTCGGGATCGACGGTGATCTTCGGCAGAGCGTCGTTGAGGCGCATATCGCGCTTGCCCAGCCCGCGACAGCGGGTGACGGCGACGATCTGCTTGTTGAGGCCGAGGGCGCGCAGGTTCCCCTCCTCGAGGGCGCGCTGCGAGACGAAGGCGATGCTGGTGGCGCCGGTGGCGCGGCCCATGGCGCCGAACATCGGCCGCATGATCAAGGGCTGCGGGGTGGGGATGGAGGCGTTGGCGTCCCCCATCTGGGCCCAGGCGATGAGCCCGCCCTTGATCACGATCTCCGGCTTGACCCCGAAGAACGCCGGCCGCCACAGCACCAGATCGGCGAGCTTGCCCAGCTCGACCGAGCCAATCATGTGCGACATGCCATGGGCGATGGCGGGGTTGATGGTGTACTTGGCGATGTAGCGGCGAATGCGGAAGTTATCGTTGTCGCCGAGCTCCGCGGTGAGCCTCCCGCGCTGGGATCGCATCTTGTCGGCGGTCTGCCAGGTGCGGGTTACCACCTCGCCGACTCGGCCCATGGCCTGGCTGTCGCTGGCGATGATGCTGATCGCCCCGAGGTCGTGGAGGATGTCCTCGGCGGCGATGGTCTCGCCGCGAATACGGCTCTCGGCGAAGGCCACGTCCTCGGGGATCTCGCGGTCGAGGTGGTGACAGACCATGAGCATGTCGAGGTGCTCGTCGAGGGTGTTGACCGTGTGCGGGCGCGTCGGGTTGGTCGAGCTCGGGAGCACGTTGGCCTCCCCGCAGACACGGATGATGTCCGGCGCGTGGCCGCCGCCCGCTCCCTCGGAGTGGTAGGTGTGAATCGTGCGGCCCTTGAACGCCGCGATCGAGTCGTCCACGTAGCCTGACTCGTTGAGGGTGTCGGTGTGGATCGTGACCTGCACGTCTTCTTCCTCGGCGACGCCGAGGCAGCAGTCGATCGCGGCGGGCGACGTGCCCCAGTCCTCGTGGAGCTTGAGGCCCACGGCGCCGGCGCGGATCTGATCGATCAGGCCATTGGAGAGCGAGGTGTTGCCCTTGCCGGTGAGGCCGATGTTGAGCGGGAGGGTGTCTGTCGCCTGGAGCATGAGCTCGATGTGGCGCGCGCCTGGCGTGCAGGTGGTGGCGTTGGTGCCTGTCGCGGGGCCGGTGCCGCCCCCGATGAAGGTGGTTATCCCGCTGGCGATGGCCTCGTGGGCCTGCTGCGGACAGATGAAGTGAACGTGGGAATCGACGCCTCCGGCGGTGAGGATCAGGCCCTCTCCGGCGATGGCCTCGGTGGTGACGCCGACGACCATGCGGGCGTCGACGCCGGCCATCACGTCGGGGTTACCGGCCTTGCCGATCCCGATGATCCGGCCGTTCTTGATGCCGATGTCGGCCTTGTAGATCCCGGTCCAGTCGATCACCAGAGCGTTGGTGATCACGCAGTCGAGCGCGCCGCGATCGTCGAGCCCGCCCATCTGGCCCATGCGGTCGCGCAGCACCTTGCCGCCGCCGAACTTGCACTCGTCTCCATAGTGGGTGAAATCGCGCTCGACCTCGGCGAGGAGGCCGGTGTCGCCGAGGCGGACGCGATCGCCCGTGGTGGGGCCGTAGATGTCGACGTAGTGTTCGCGGCGGATACGATGGCTCAAGGTGTCACCGGCGTGAGCGAGGTGGGCGCCGGGACCGCGTGGGAGAGGAGCTCGGCGCGCTCGTTGGTGGGGTTCTCGCGCCAGGCGACGCCCGCGGTGGCGACGAGGCGGACTGTCTTGCTCTCGCCCGGTTCGAAGCGGACCGCGAAGCCGGCGGGGATGTCGAGGCGCATCCCCACCGCGAGGGGACGGTCGAAGTCGAGGGCGCGGTTGGTGTCCTCGAAGGGATAGTGACTGCCCACCTGGATCGGGCGATCTCCGCGGTTGGTGACGGTGAGCGTGACCTCGCGGCGACCCTCGTTGAGCGCGATCTCTCCGGGCTTGATCAAGAGCTCTCCCGGGATGGGCGCCGCGGGCTCCTGCGCGCGAGCGGCGAAGCGCTCGCGCGCAGGGACGGGGAGGAAGCTGCCATAGAGCGCGAGCTCGAGATCCCCTTCGGCGAGGGCGATGGGGGAGTGGACGGTGACGAGCTTGGTCCCGTCGGGGAACGTGCCCTCGACCTGGACGTCGTGAATCATCTCGGCGACGCCGTCCATGACCTCGGCGCGGCCGAGGATGCGCCGGCCAACATCCATGAGATCGGCGACGCTGCGCCCGTCCCGGATCAGCTCCAGGATCTGGGTGGCGATCAGGGCGACGGCCTCGGGGTAGTTGAGGCGAAGGCCGCGGGCGAGGCGCTTTTGCGCGAGCACGCCGGCGCCGTGGAGGACGAGCTTGTCGAGATCACGCGGGGAGAGGTGCATCGTCGTGGTGGACCCGGTAAGCGTCGAGTGGGCAGAGCGCCCGCAGTTTTGCGCATTGCGTTAGCGATGTCACCACTTTCTCGCAAAAGGATCATCGCCGAGCAGCGCTCCGAGCCCGGCGAGGTAGGCGCGGACAGCAGTGGTGACGGCCTCCACCGAGGCTCCGGCGACGCGGATCAAGGCGCCGTCATCGCCGATCGGACTCACCGCCTCGACGATCGCCGCGGCGCGCGCGGGCGCGGGTGCGCGGGCGATCGCCGCCTCGCGGAGCGCGCGGGCGCGCGGGCCGAAGAGGAGGATGGTGGCGATCGCCTCGAATCGACCGAGCCGCGGGGCGATCTCCCCGTGCGCGGGATCGAGGAGGACCGCGTCGTGGACGAGAGGCGCGCCGCCGCGCGTGACGCCGAGGCGCGAGGCGTAGCGCGCGAACTGCCAGCGCTCGCCGCGGGCGCTGCGGCCGGCCGTGAAGGTGTCGACGAGCACCAGCGAAGCCTGCGGGGCGAGCTCGACGGCGATGGTCTGCTCGTAGCGCGCCTCGGCGAAGCAGACGACCGGATCGGGCACGAGGACGAGGAGCGCGTCCGCGCCAATCGAGGCGTCGAGCTCTTGCCGGCAGGCGCCTTCGAGGCAGCGATACACCTTGGTCGACGCCTGCGTCCCGAGGAGCCCAGTCGAGCCGGGAGCGAGGGTGAGGTCGAGCTGAATGGTGTCGCCGTCGACGAGCCCTCCGCCGAACGTGGCCGCGAAGACCCAGGCCGCGTGCCCATGATTGCGCGGCGTGAGCAGGCGAAGCGGGCTCGAGGCGCGGGCGGTTCGAAGGACGGTGGCCGCGCCGACGCGCTCGAAGGCGAGCTCCCCCGAGCCATGGCTGGGCTCGGCTCTCGAGGGCACGTTACTTGTGTGGAGTTGTTGGGTGATGGGGGCGAGCTATAGGGGAGATCGTCGCGGTGAGCAAGCCCCCTATCCCCGGCCCTTTCCCCCAAGTTTGGGGGAAAGGGAGATGGATGATCGGGAGCGAGCAGCTCCCCTTTCCCCCAAATTTGGGGGAAAGGGGTTGGGGGATAGGGGGCTTCGACTCAAATGCTCAGCGCCCGTATCTCCGCCGCCAGCGCTTCGCGAGCAGCGTTGACGGCGCTCTCCGCTGCGGCGATCTCCGCGTCCAGCGCGGTCAAGCGCTCCTCTTGATCGCCGAGCCGCGCCAGGTATTTTCTGGCGATGTCGCTCCCGGCGGGGACCGCCTTGAGGTTCTCGCGGATGCGCGTTTGATCCTCGAGGATCCTGGCGCGCTCGGCGTTGCGCTGGGCCAACGTGGTCTCTTTCGCGGCGACCTCGGCGCGGCGAACGATGATGCGCTGGAGCGCCTCGCGCACCCGGGCAGGGAGATCCGCCGAGGTCGCGTAAGCGCTGAGCTGATCCTTGGTGATCGACGACAGGCTCACGCCCTCCACCAGCGGCCTCTCCAGGATCACATCCATCTTGACCGTGGCGCGGGCGGGGATCTCGCGCCGCAGGCGATAGTGGGTCTCGGTCAGCTCGACGACCTGGTAGTCGTCCGAGGTGACGAGCTCGAAGCCGGCGAGGCGCGGGTGCTCGACGATCACCGTCCGCGGCTCGTCGGCCGCGCTGGCGAGGGTGTAGGTCGTGCGGCGGCGCTCGGTCCGCGTCAGCTTCAATGTCCCGTCGGCGATGGTGGCCAGGGTGATCGTCTGGAGGGTCTGCGCGGCTCGATCCACCGTCACCCGCAGATCGACGGCGTAGCTCACGAAGCGGCTCTTGCCGGCGGGCAAGAGCGAGAGCTGCGCGTCGCCGGCGTAGGTGAGCTCGCCGTCCGGAGCCCCGCGCTCGTAGATCGCCAGCACGCCGGGGGGCAAATCGGCGGCGCTGTCGTTGGTGATCTCGATCGAGGAGAGCGGGTGGCGCGCCTCGGTCTCGGGCTGATAGAGCGACACGCGCGGGGCCGGGAGCGCGAGAGAGACCACCGGGAGGAGCGCTGTTTGCCCGGACGGGAGGCTCACCGGCGAGGGCAGATGAAAGACCACCTGGGTGGCCTCTTCGTGGCTCTCCGCCGCGGTGACGGGGGCCATCTTCGGCGGGCCGACGCGGCGCTTGGGTGAGCCGAACTGAAAGCCTCCACGGGCGGCGAAGCCGGCGGACACGGCGTCCTCGGCCCGGGGCTCCTCGGCTTCGCCGGGGCTCGCCGGGAGAGCGACGCCGCCCTCGTCCCGCCGCGGGAGGACGCGCCCCAGCACCTCCACGGGGACCGAGGGGCGATTGACGTAGTAGGTGTCGTAGATGGCCTGGCGGAACGTGACCGGATTGCCGGCGGAAAGCGTGAGATCGACGTTGACCCAGGGCTCCCCGGTGCGGTTCTCGACCACGGCAAAGCCGGTGAGAGCGGCCTTGTCGGAGCCTTTGGCGGGAGCGGGGGGAGGCAAGACCAGGCGATAGGTGCTCTTCCACAGCGGGACCTCGGCCACGTAGCCGGCCCGGACCACGCGCTCGCCTGTGCCGGCGAGGTGGATGACGAGCTCGCGCCGGTCGCGCTCGCGCTGCCGCGAGAGGGCGTCGAGGGCCGCGTCGAGCTGCGTTTGCAGGGCCTGGTCCAGGACCTTCAGATTGTCGATCTGCTCCACGATCACCTGATGCAAGGTGCCGTCCGAGAGCAGGGAGAGGCGGTGTTGAACGAGGATGACGTCGCTGCCGGACGGCTTGACGTGCTCCTCGGTGACGGAGACGATCCGGCCGACGAGCGCGTCGCCGTGCGACTCCACGCGCACCACGGCGCCGCGGAGGGCGGTGAGCAGGGCCGCGGGGGAGTTGAGGGCGCCCTCCGGGATGGGCAGATCGCGGAGCGCCTCGCTCAAGGGCTCTTTTCCAGGGAGGCTCACCTCACCGAGGTTGCCGGCGTCGTCGAAGACGACGAGGCTCTTGAGCACGTCGTCGACCTGGTCGCGCCGGACGCTGAGCCGGAGATCCGCTCCGCCCTGGAGGGTGGCCTCGTACTCGAAATAACCGACTCCGCCCGACGAGAGAAGGACTCTCCGCAGCGCGAGCTCCGGCGCCGCCTCGGGGGCTGTGGCCGCTGCGGCGCCGGGGGCGCCCAGCGCCGCGCTCAAGGCCAGGGCCGCCGCCATGTGGACTCCATGTTTCATGGTCTCCTCCGGTGTAGCGGCGGCGCACGAGGCCATCGCTCCAGAGGTCATTCATAATGCCGAGGGCGCGACTCCGGGAGCGTGCTTTGGACACCGCGCCGGCCGGGCTCGCCGGCTCGCTCTCAGCGGATCATGCGCGCGCAGAGGGCGCGCACGGCGTCGCCGTCGAAGGGCTTCTCCAGACAGAGGTTGTTGACGCGCTCGAGGAAGGAGCGCGCCCGCGGGGTGAAGGCGCCGCCCGTGAGGAAGACCATGCGCTCGGCCTGCTCGGGCAGCTTGCCGGTGAGCTCGCCGTGGAGGCCCTCGCCCGTCTGCTCGGGCATCATCATGTCGCAGAGGATGAGATCGAAGCGGCGGCCGGCCTCGAGCAGGTCGAGGACGCCGCGGGCGCTGGTGACCACCTCGACGTCGTGATCGTCCTGGAGGGTGCGGCGCAGGGCGACGCCGATCGCCGGCTCGTCGTCGACCACGAGCACGCGCCCGCGCCGGGCGACGGGGATCACCGGCGTCGAGCGCCGGAGGCTGGAGGGCACGCCCTCGGTGGCGGGGAGCCGGACCACGAAGGTGCTGCCCTGGCCGACGACGCTGGTCACGGTGATCTCGCCGCCGTGGGAGCGGACGATGGTGTCGCAGATGGCGAGGCCGAGGCCCGTCCCGGCGCCGACGGGCTTGCTCGTGAAGAAGGGATCGAAGATCCGCGCCATCACCGCCGCGGGCATGCCGAGGCCGCTGTCGCGGATCTCCACGATCACGCTGTCCTCGGAGCCGCGCCGCGTCGCGATGCGGATCTCGTTCTCGCCGGCGTTCCCCTCGGGGATGGCCTGCGCGGCGTTGACCAGCAGGTTGAGGAAGACCTGCCCGAGGCGCGCCTCGTTGCCGAGCACCGCCGGCACCGGCCCGTAGGCCTTGAGCAAGCGGGCGCGGTGGCGGATCTCGTTCCACGCCATCTTGATCGAGAAATCGAGCATGCGGTGGAGATCGACGGGCCCGCGCTCGAGCTCGTCGGAGCGCGAGAGCGTCTTCAGCCCGGCGACGATGACCCGGACGCGATCCGCCGCCTCGCGCGCGTCGCGCAGCGTCTCCTGGATCTCGGCGGTGTCGAGCCGGGGCGCCGGCCCCGAGGGTGGGATGGAGAGGTGCGAGAGCAGCTCGAGGTTGGCGAGGACGATGGCCAACGGGTTGTTGATCTCGTGGGCGACGCCCGCGACGAGCGCGCCGATCGAGGCCATGCGATCGGCGCGCAGGAGCTTCTCTTCCATGCGGCGCTGCTCGGCGCGCACCGCCGCCTCGCGCAGCTCGCGCTCGACGACGGAGTTGAGCCGCCCGAGCCGATCCTTGAGCACGTAGTCGTGGGCGCCGGCCTTGAGGGCTTGCACGGCGAGGTCCTCCGACACCGTGCCGGAGACGATGATGAAGGGCACGTCGAGGCGCCGCTGCTTGAGGACGTCGAGCGCGGCGGCGCTGGTGAACGAGGGCATCGTGTAGTCGGAGAGCACGATGTCCCACGGCCCCTGATCGAGCGCGCCGGTGAGCTGGTCCAGCGTCTCGACCCGCGTCGGCTCCAGCGCGTAGCCTCCGCGCCGGAGCTCGGCGAAGACCAGCTCGGCGTCGTCCTCGCGGTCCTCGATCATCAAGACGCGGAGGGGCCGAGTCATCGCGCGTCCAGGGTCCCCGTGCGCCGAGCAAGTCGCATCCCGAAAAATTTACAGGAAGCCGAGAAGCCGGAGGTCAAAATCCTCCCTCGATCCAGCGTCTTCCGGGCCTCGGGTAATTACCCCTCCCAAACTCGGCGCTTCGGCGGCTTCATGTCCTCCCGACGAGCCGCTCCACCAGGTACGAGGCCACGGTGATGGGCTTGGTCCCGGGCCCGAACCCGGCGTCGAAGCCGAGATCGACGGCGAGCTGGTGATCGATGCGCGGGCCGCCGAGCAGGAGGATGAACTGATCGCGCAGGCCGTCCTTGACCATCAGCTCGACCAGCGCGGCCGAGTTCTCCTTGTGGCAGTTGCGCTGCGTGATCACCTGCGAGACGAGGATGGCGTCGGCGCCGAGGGCGCGGGCGCGGGCGATGAGCTCGTGGTTCTCGACCTGGGCGCCGAGGTTGTGGGCGTCGAAGCTCTTGTAGCTCTCCAGGCCTTTTTCCCCGGCGAAACCCTTGTAATTGAGGATGGCGTCGATGCCGACGGTGTGGGCGTCGCTCCCGGTGCAGGCGCCGACGACGACGATCTTGCGGCCGAGCTTCTTGGCCGTGGCCTCGATCTCTTCGCGCGTGAGCGGCTGGGCGGCGAGCTCTTCGACGTGGATGTCGGCGAGATCGACGGTGTGGGGCGAGCGCCCGTAGGCCACGAAATACGTGTACTCGCGCGCGCACTGCTCCATCGCGGAGATGATCGGCTCGCGCAGCCCGTGGGCCTCGGCGAAGCGCTTGGCGGCCTCTCGGGCGCGGTCGCCTGGCAGGATCTGAAGCGTGAACGACATCTGGACCATGCCGTCCCCCTCGCGGTCCCCGTACGCTCGCAGCAGCTTGCTCTCGGCCATCTCGCCCGTATAGCCAACCCTCGCGCGGGTTGCCATGCCGTGGGCCGCGGCCCGCTGCGTCAACCCTCCTCGAGGACGTCGAGGATCGGGTTCACGTACTCGGCGTGGCGCTCCACGACGCCCTTGTAGCCCTTGCCGCCGGTGCGGGTGCGCTTGACGTCGCCGAAGGCGCCGCGGCCGATGGCGTCCCAGATCGTGTCGCGCTGGACCTCGGCGAGCTGCTGGTGCGCGCTCGCCAGGACCTCGCGGGCGCGGCTCTCGACGATGCCGCCCGGCTTCCACTGGATCTCGTCGCCGAGGTGCTTCGCCGTGCCGAAGATGTAGCGGGCGCTCTTGATCGCCAGGTAGCGATCCATGAGCAGCGGCGTGTGGATGGCCTCGCTGAACATGCCGAGGAGCTGGATCGACTGGTTGGTGGCGACGCCGACGAGGTTGAACATCGCGTCGTGGACGTGGCTCTGGAAGATGTCGCCCGTCTTGAACTTGGTGGGCGGCATCCACTTGATCGGGTGGCGATCGAAGATCTGGCGGACGAGCTGGGCCTGGGAGATCTCGAAGAGGAAGCTGTCCTCGAGCCAGGGGTTGATCTCGAAGGCGTGGCCGAGCCCCATCTGCTCTTCCGAGAGGCCGGCGCGCTTGGCGAAGGCCTCGTTGACGAACTGCGACGCGAGGACGGTGTGGGCCTTCTCCACGGCGTCGGCGGTGGTGAGGTAGTTGTCCTCGCCGGTGTTGATGGTGATCCCCGAGCGGGCGATGATCCGCCGCGAGAAGTACTGATCGACGAAGGTCCGCTGCATGTTGATGTCGCGGAAGAGGATGCCGTACATGGCGTCGTTGAGGAGCATGTCGAGGCGCTCCACCGCGGCCATCCAGGCGATCTCGCTCATGCAGAGGCCGGACGAGTAGTTGGTCTGGGCGCAGTAGAGGCCGGTCTCGCGGCTGGCCTCGTCGCAGGCGTCGCGGATGATCTTGAAGTTGGCCTGCGTGGCGAAGGTGCCGCCGTAGCCCTCGGTGGTGGGGCCCTCGGGCACGTAGTCGAGGAGCGACTGCGCGGTGGCGCGGATGACGGCGATGATGTCGGCGCCGGCGAAGCGCGCGGCCCGGGCCTGGAGGGCGTCGTCGTAGATGTTGCCGGTGGCGACGATGACGTACTTGAGCGGCGTGGCGCCGACCTGGTGCCGGGCCTTGAAGGCCTCGCGATCGTCGCGGGCGCGATCGATGCGCGCGATGGCCGCGGCGGTGGCGGCGGCGAGCGCGCCCGCGGCGGCCGCGGGGGTGACGCTTCCGTCGTCGTCGAGCTCGCCGCCGTAGGCGATGGCCTCGGCGGCCTCTTGCACCGAGGCGTGGCCGAGCGCGAGGCCACGCCCGAGGAAGTAGGCGACGCCGCGCCCGGTGAGCTTCGCTTCGTGGAGGCGATCGACGAGCTTGTTGGCGAGCGGCGTCCCTTCGGCGTCGGCTCCGACCACGCCGTAGGCGCGGGCGACGGTGCGCTCCACGCCGACGGTGGTGTGGCGATCGATGAAATGCTGGACGTCGTCGGCGATGTCCGCGGCGAACCCGCGGCAGGCCTCGACGATCGCGGGATCCATGGGGACGGTAGCCATCGTGCGCAGCCCTGCTCCCACGGGGATGCGGCGTCAACTTCTGCGGAAACCCCTGGCTTACGCGGGTCGTTTCGCTCCGCTAAGACGGCGGCCCGGAGGATGGTCTCCGCGTTTTTCTCGATGTGGACTTTTCGTTTCGAAGGGTGGGCTCATGGCGCGACGACTTGGACTTGGCTGGATTCTCGTGACGGCGGTGGTGAGCTGCAAAGGCGAGGTCGGGCCGCCCGGCGCCAAGGGCGAGCCCGGCGACGGTACCGATCCGGGGGCGGGCGCGGGCGCGCCTTCGCTGAGCGCGGCCTTGCCTGCGTCGGCGTTCCTCGCTCGCTCGCTCGACGTGACCTTGAGCGGCTCCGGCACGGCGTGGACCGATCAGGTGAAGGTGAGCTTCGGCGAGAAGATCACCCTCGACAAGTTGACGGTGGCGAGCCCGACCGCGCTGGTCGCTCGCGTCACGGTGGCCCCCGACGCGGCGACGGGGCCGCGCGACATCGTGGTCTCCGACGCGGAGACCGAGCTCGTTTACAAGGGCGCCTTCCACGTGGAGGCGCCGATCTCCGTCGCTGTGACCGGGGCGCCGGCGCAGGGGAGCATCTTCTTCGTGCACGCGCGCGGCCTCGATTTCGAGACGCCGTTCGACACGACGCAGGCGGGGAGCGTCTTCAGCCCGACGTACCCCAACGTCGCGCTCGTCGCGGCGCCGGGCAACGGCGCGGTGATCGCGGGCGTGAGCGAGTACGCGGTGGACTACAAGGTGTTCGTCGACGTCAACGCCGCGGCGACCTCGGTCGCGGCCGGCATCCTCAGCGGCCCGAAGGACGACGCGATGGCGTTCCCGTGCCCCGCGGCCTACGCCGTCGCGCCCCGCGCGGCGATCCCGCTCGCCGCGGGCAAGGCGACGAAGATCGCCCTCAACAACCCCGGCGAGAGCGCGCTCCTCTCCTATGCGCCGAGCGGCGCCTCGTTGAAGATCATCGACATCGTCTCCACCACCACCGACGTGAGCGCGACGCCGGCCGGCTACTTCCTCCCCCAGAGCGGTAAGTTCGCCGATCGCTTCGCCGTCGCCTCGGGGGCGACGTTCGCGTCGCGCGCCGCCTCCACGTTCTACGCGATCTACGCCGACTACTACGCGTACGGCGGCTACGACCTCGACGTGACGGTGAGCGAGACCAGCGCGCAGGGCGGCGTCGAGAAGGAGCCCAACGACAGCAAGAACCTGGCGATGAGCAACGGCGCGGTGATCGCTCCCTGGGTGACGCAGTCGGCGACGCTGGCGGACGATTCGGACGAGGACTGGTACGCGCTGACGCTCGAGGCGGCCGACGTGGGCAAGGTGATCCGGGTGCAGACCAGCGGGCTCGATCCGCTCACCGATACGGTGGTGGACATCTTCGAGCTGCAAGGCAGCTCGCTCGTCCCCCTCGGCCCGAAGGGGGCTCCGAGCGACGACTCCGGCTACCTCGACGAGCTCACGAGCGTGCCGGTGGCGGCGGCGGGTACGTATTTCGTCAAGGTGTCGGCGTCGTCGTATTTCGATCCGAAGCACGGGAGTTACGACGTGATCATTCGCCTGCAATGAGAGACGTGGGGCGCGCCCGGGGCGGCTCGCCCCACGCTGTCTCTCATCAGGTGACAGCCCTTCGCCGCGCCAGCAGGCCGAGCGCGAACAGCGTGACCAGCGGGCGGACGCTCGATGAGCCGTGGGAGCCGCCCACGGGGACCGCGCAGCCGCTGCCCACCGCGGCGATCACGCAGAGGGAGCCGTCCTTGGGGGTGCCGGTTGGACACCAGTCCTCGGGGTCGCTCGGCGCCGCGCTGCTCGCGCTGCTCGCGCTGCTCGCGCTGCTCGCCGGGGCGCCGCCTGCGCCGCCGGTACCTCCAGCGCCTCCGGTGCTCCCCACGGTGGTTGTCGTGGCGGCTCCTGCCTCCGCTCCTCCCGCTCCCGCCTCCGAGCTTCCGCAGACTCCATCGTGGCACGATCCGCTGACACAACCGGCGTCGTCGACACAAGGCAGCCCTGGCTCGACCGGGCCAGAGAGGGAATGAAAATAGGCTGCGCCCGAGTCCTGTGCCTGACCGTCGTGGAGCGACGCGCCCACCAGCAAGCTGTCGCCCGACAGCGCGACCGGGTAGCCAAATTCGTCGCCGCTGTCGCTGTCACTCGCTGTGATCTTCAGCTCCTCGACCCAGGCGCCTTCGCAGTTTCTCTGAAAGACGTACGTTGACCCGGAGTCGGTGCCTTTGTCGTCGTCGTCGTAGGCGCCGATGGCCATCTTGTCTCCAGAGAGCGCCAGGGAGATGCCAAAGCCATCACTCGCCTGGCCGTCGCTCGCCGTCAGCTTCTGTTTCTCCGTCCATGTCGTGCCTTCGCGGGTGAATACATAGGCGGCGCCCGAGCTCGATGCCGGACCCTCGGTGAGGTACGAGCCCACGATCGCCGTGTCGTCCTGCAGCGCTACCGTGTTCCCGAAGAACTTGTATTCTGATTTGTCGCTGGCGGTGACCTTGGCTTGCTGCGTCCAGGAGTGGCCGTCACGCACGAAGAGATAAGCCGCGCCCGAGGCTTCGCCTTCCGCGCCGACGGCGTCCGCGCCCACGAGGGCGGTGTCGCCGGACAGCGCGACCGAGATACCAAAGTCGTCCGCGTGCTTCGCGTCATCGGCCTCGAGCTTCGCTTGCTCGATCCACGTGCCGCCCTCGTTGACGAACACGTACGCGCCGCCGGTCCTGCTCTTGCCGGCCTGGAAGGACCCAACGAGGGCCACGTCACCGGAGAGCGCCACCGCTTCCCCGAAGAGGTAGAACCCGCCCGCGTCGCTGGCCAGGAGCTTCTGCTGCTGCTTCCACGCGCCGCCGCTCCTCGTGAAAATATAGGCCGCGCCCGTCAGCATTCCCTCGTTCTTGGACAGGAAGGCTCCGACGAGCGCGGTGTCGCCGGAGACTGCGACGGAGAATCCAAAGTTGTCGCCCACCTTGCCGTCGTCGTTGGTCAGCTTGGCTTGCTGAGTCCAGCCTGCGCCGTCGCGCACGAAGATATAGGCCGCGCCGTGGTTCACGTCTCCGCGCTCCCCCACGATCGCGGTGTCCCCGTCGACGGCGACCGAGAACCCGAAACGAAACGGCGCTCCCTCCTCGGGGAAGAGCTTCGTCAGCCCTTCGTGCTTCAGCGATTCAATCCTTGGCGGTTGTGCCGTCAAGACGTCCTCCGGCAGAGGGCTGGAGACGCTCGTGGAGCAGGTGGTCGCTCCGATCGGAGACGCGCGAGCCAGATCCGGAGCGACACAGAGCGTGAGGAGCGGCGTGAGGAGAACGACAGGCAAGGTCAAGAGTCGGTTCATCGGGGTTCCCTCCCAGGGACGGCGTCAGCTCAGCGCACCTCCGGAGCCGCGGCGGACGGCGGCTCGATCTCGTGGGCGACGCCGCCCTGCAGCGTGACGATCACCTCACCGCGAGGGTGACCTTTGCTGTCGACGGCGCGGAACTCGTAATAAGGGAACAGCGGTGACCTGGCGTGAGGCCCGCTGGCTCGCGGATCCCAGGTCAGCTCTCCACCCTGGAGCGTTTCATCGTCCGAGAGGAGCTCGCCGGCGAGGACGGTCGCCTCGGCGCGCGTCACGCCGAGGAAAGGGATCGGGCGGCTACCGACCCAGATCTGCTCGAGCGCGCCGTCCTTCGCCGACATCTGCACCAGCGCTACAGCGCTGGAGGTCTCGTCCAGCATGGGGACGAGGTAATAGTCCCAGGCCTCACCCGAGGGCGCGACGCCGGCCACCTCCCAGCCGAGGCCGGGCGTCGATCGCTCGATGGCCGACCACATCCCCTGATCTTCGTTGACCTGCGCCGCGAAGATGGCATTCCAGGCGCGCTCCTGCGCGAGCTCCGCGCTCATCTGCTCGCTCGCGTGGAGCACGCCCGGGGAGGTGTCCAATCCAAACTTCCAGGGGGTGTCGGCGCGCCTCGGCTCGGTGCTCGTGGGAGGATCGAAGGTGACGAGGAACTTGTTGTAATAGGGATCGGTGGCGGCGATCGAGGTGACCACCTGAAAATAGACGTTCTGCCAGTTGTGGGCGTTGCACTGCACGACGCCGTCGAAATACGAGTTCAAGGCGCCGTCGAGGAAGGCGCTGCTGCCACCGTCGAAGTACTTCAGGTAGAGCAAGGCGTTCGTGGAAGAGTCGATGCCTATTTCGTAGGTCGTCGTCCAGTGATCCGCTTGCCCGTAGATCGGGGCGAGGAAGGGAGAGCGGTAGTCCCTGATGCCGCTCACCTGCAGGTTGATCGCGCTGCTCTGGCTGTTGATGTCGTATACGCTCGAGATCCAGTGCTCCGTGAAGGTCGAGTTCAGCGTGGTGATCAGCCCGGCAAAGTCACAAGCCTCTGGCCAGGTCGAGCCGGCCTTGGTCTTTGATTGGCAGCTCGCCAGCAAGCTGGCCTCCATGCCGAGGACAGCCTTGTTCTCGTAGAATTTGACGCCCATCATTCCGGCGGCCACGAAGCTCCGGCTGGTGCCCCCTCCGAGGCTCCCGTTGATCTCCGAGGCGGGGCTGGCCGGAGGGTAGTTCGACGTATAAATGGTGGTAGGCCCGGCGCCGGCGTCGGCCGCTGCCAGACCAATAGACGTGGAGATGAATAGACTCACAGCGAGCTTGGAAGGCATGATCACGATTCCCCTTTCGATCTCATTACGTCTTGAATAGTCCATCGTAGCTGGGCTATTTGGCCAGCCTCATCACGGCTCCGCTGGTCGTGTTCGTCCAGTAGATGCTGGTTGCATCCACGGCGATCCCCGTGGGCTGATCCTGGCCAGCGGCCAGCGTCGTCGCTGGGCCGCCGTCGATGGCGACCTTCATCACCGTACCCCCGAGGCTGGTGGTCCAGTAAGCGCTTGTGGTGTCCAGCGCGATGCCTTCGGGTTGCTGCTGCCCGGAAGCGAGCGTGACCGCGGCTCCCCCGGCGGCGGGCACCTTCATGACCGTACCGTCGTTGTTGTTCGTCCAGCACACCGCCCCCGCGCGCACGGCGACGGCGATCGGGTTGCTCAGCCCGGAGGCCAGCGTCGTCGGGCCGCCGCCTGCGAGAGGAAGCTTCTTGACGGCGCCGCCGCTGAAGCTGGTCCAGTAGAGCAAGGTCGCGTCCACGGCGATGCCTGTCGACGTTCCCTGGGAAGACGCCAGCGTGGTCGGCGCGCCGCCGTCGACCGAGGTGGTCTTGATGGCCCCGTCATTCCCGGTCCAGTAGACGTTCGGGCCCATCACGGCGATTCCATATGGGTTGTTCTGCATACTGGCCAGCGTGATGGAGGCTCCACCGTCGCGGGCGACCTTCATGACGGAGCCATTGGCTGCGTGGTTGGTCCAGTAGACGGCGGTAGAGTCCAGGGCGACGCCGAGAGGGGAGCTCTGCGCTGAAGCCAGCGTCGTGGGGCTCCCGCCGGACAGAGGCATTTTCATGACGGTGCCGTCGTCGGAGTTGGCCCAGTAGAGGCTCTCGCTGTCCACGGCGATGGAGGACGGGCCCTTCTGGCCAGTGATGAGCGTGATCGGTTGGCAGGCCGCGTCACTGCACTGGCCTCCGAGGCAGGAGTGACCGCAGCTCCCGCAGCTCGTCGGGTTCGTGCTGGTGTCCACGCAGGCGCCGTCGCAAGCAATCAACGTGCCTATACAGGCACAAGCACCCTCCTGACAGGCGATACCTGCTGGACATCTGTTTCCGCACGTGCCGCAATTGTCCGGATCAATGCTGGTATTTGCGCACTGATCTCCACACACCGTCTCCGGATCGAGGCAGCCGCTCCCCGTGCTGGAGGTCGAGGTGGACACATCGTTGGTTACCTTGTGGTAGTCGTTATCCACTCCCAAGAGCCAAGTGCACCCCGAGGCGTAAAGCGTCAAAGCTATGACGAGTCCATGGGGGCGCATGCATTGACCGTACATGGCGGCTCTTGGTTGTAGAATACGCAGTTCTACGGATACGCCGGGACCAGCGTGGTGAAGAGATCATGGCCCCTCGAAGATGGGAGCTTGGTTTCGAGGCGCATGCAAGCTCAAACGTGGTGAAATTCATTGTTTAAGTGAGTGGATGATTCCACCGGACTCATAAAAAGGTAACGAAGGCTGCTTCATTCAGGGTGTCGACTCACAATCTGCGCAGGCTGGTCCGCGCCTGTGTGCAGCGCGAACCAGAGTTCGCAGCGCGTCAGAACAACGTCGTAATTCTGCGGGAGATGCCGCGATGCGTCCAAGGAAGGGGGATGTGTCCAGAGGAGAAGCCGTGTCCACGGAACAGGACACCTTCGGGGTAGGGGCGACCTGCCGGTCGCTCTCTCTCTGCCTTCAGTCGAGAGCGCCTCTACGCGATCGAGCGCAGCGCCCCGAGCAGCTCGTCGAGCGAGGCGCCGTCGCTCTGCCCGAGCGCGGCCGTGGAGCGCGCCAGCGCGTCGGTGAGGGCCTTGGCGTCGGACTCGATCGGCGTGGCCATGATCGCGGCCGCCTCGGCGCGCGTCACCTCGGCGGCGAGGGCCTCGAGCTCGCTCTGGCCTTCGCCGCGCGAGCGCGCGCTCTGAGCCACCGCGCCGGCGGCCTCGGCGACCACGGCGATGGTGGCGCGCGCGGCGTGGCGGACCTGGACGACCTCGACGCGGGCGAGGACGGCGGAGAACGCGTCGTGGAGCGCGGCGAGATCGCGGTGGGCGAGCGCGAGCGGGTCCTCTTCGGAGTCGGCGGGGATGCTGGCCGGGCGCCTCGCGGCGAGGGCGTCGAGCGCGGCGCGGGCCGCGGTGATCTCGGTGAGGAAGGTGCGGAGGGTGGTCGCGGCGGGGGAGAGGCGGGCGAGGACCTCGGCGTCGGGCGCGCCGGCCGCGCGCTCGAGGCGCTCGAGTCCGAGGGTGGCCTCGCTGGGGCGGCGGCGGGAGAGGCGGCGGAGGGGCTCGTTGCAGGCGAGGCGAAAGGCGGCGGACTCGGCGGCGACGAGGACGCGCTCGCCCAGCTCGAGCTTGAGGTTGACCTCGTCGTGGGCGTGGCGAACCTCGACGCCGAGGGGCGTGGCGGCGGCGTCGCCGAGGCCGGCGAGCTTCTCGGTGAGGCTGTCGCGGGCCGCGGTGAGGCCGCGGAGCGCGGCCTTGAGCCGCTCGAGCGCGGCGTCGGCGTCGGTGACCTCGGAGGCGAGATCGTGGCCTTCGAGGCGGCGGCGGATCGTGGCCTCGCGCCAGCGCGCGTCCCGCCTCTCGCCCGCGGTGAGCGCCTCGAGGCGACGGCGGCGCCCGGCCCCGAGCGCCGCGAGCCCGCGCGCGCCGACGAGGAGCGCGCACGCCGTCGACGATCCCAGCGCGGCCGAGGCGCTGATCGCCGCGGCGATGGTGGGCACGAGCTCGCCCTCGGAGCCGACCGGGCCGATGCGCAGCCCCGCGAGCGAGAGGGCCACTGTCAGCAGCGCCGCGGTGATCCCCAGGGCGCGCGCGGCGCGATCCGCCGGCCCGAGCGCGGCGATGTCGCGGCGGAGCGCGGTGACGAGCGTCATCGCCACGTAGGTCGCCGCGGTGAGCCCGACGATGAGGAGCACCATCGAGACCGCCGACGAGAGCGTGCCCGCGAGGAAGCCGAAGAGGGCGACGGCGATCAGAGAGCGATCTCCTTCTCGGCGCTGGGGAGCGTCCCGGGGTGGAGCTTGATCTGGAACGATTTGCCGTCCCAGGTCAGCGTCTCGAGCGTGAAGTCGACGTTGCGCTTCGGCGGATCGTCGTGCCAGCGCACCACCCAGCGCACGCGCGCGAGATCGCCGAGCGGCAGCAGCGTCGCGGTGACGCCGGCGGCGAGCGCGTCGGTCTTCTCGCCGAGCGGGGCCTCCTTGTCGCCGTCGAGCGACACCAGCGAGAGCGCGGCGGCGTAGTCCTCCCAGATCAGGATCGAGAGGGCGCCGGGGCTGTTGAAGAGGCCGAGCTCCTTGAGCTTGCGGCCCACGCTCTCGGCCTGGCCCGGCGGCGCCTTCTCGTCGGCGAGGAGGCGGCCGAGGCGCGCCGCGGAGAGGAGCCGAGCCCACGCGCGCGGATCGCTCGGCCCCGGCGTCCCTTCGGCCCCGGCGACCTGCCGCTGGAGCCGCAGCGCCTCGTCGACGCGCCCGCTCCCCGCGGCTGCTGCGGCGAGGCGGAGCCAGCCGAGCGCGTCGCTCGGGCCCGGCGTGCAGAGCTCGCCGCCCTGCGCGGGCGCGGCGCACGAGGCGGTGTCGGCGAGGGTGCGGTACTGCCGGTACGCGGCGGGATACCAGCCATGGCGGAGGTACACGTCGCCGAGGAGCCGGCGCGAGTCGGCGCTCTGCGGATCGAACTCCACGATCTCCGAGTAGGTGCGGATCGCGTCGTCCTGGTAGCCGCTCGACGCGAGCACGTCGCCGAGCTCGAGCGAGAGCGCCGGGCTCATGAACCCGCGATCGCGGAGCCGGCGCCCGAGCGAGAGCGCCTCTTCTTTTTGCCCGGCGTCGGCGAGCGCGTGGACGAGGCGCACCTCGCCCTGGGGATCGTCGCGGTGGCTCGCCACTTCGAGGCGGAGCCGGGTGACACGATCGGCGGGGTTTGCCATGGCGGCGAGATCGTTGTCGATCGCGGCCCACGGCGTCTCGCTGCTGAAGAGGGCGCGGCGCACGACGGCGACCGTCTCGGGATCGACGCTGCGGCGGAGGATGGCCTGCGCGAGGAAGCGCTGCGTCTCGCGATCGTCGGCGAAGTGCTCGAGCAGCGCCTCGACGGCGCGGGCGCTGCGCGCCTTGGCCTGGATGAGCTGGAGCAGCGCCGCCTGCGCGCGCCAGTCGGGGAGCTCGCACGTGACGCGGGCGCCGTCGTAGCGGGCGATGAGATCGACGGCGGCCTCGGTGCGGCGGAGGCGCGAGGACCAGATCACGATGCGCTCGGCGAGGGGCCGGCGCGCGCTGTCGCTGCAGTTGCCGAGCGCGGCGGAGGCCTTGGAGAGCGGCGCGGCCTCGCGCTTCTGCGGGCTCGCGGGAGCCGGCGGAGCGGCGGGGGTCTTCAAGGCGATCGACGGCGTCGCGGGAGGCGGCGGGGGAGGCGAGGGCGCCGCGACGCGGTTGAGCGCGACGGGCGTCGCGGCCAGCGGGCGAGCGGGGGCCTGCTTGTTCGCGGCGCCGATGCCATTGCCGAGCCCGACGCCCGATCCCTTGCCGCCGCCCGGCGCTATCTCGCCGATCTCGTTCGCGCTCTTCGCCTTCGCATCGGCGCGGGGAGCGTCCGCCGCCGGCGGGCCCTGCTCCTCCATCTCGGCCTCGGCGTGCGCCGTGACGGCGACCGCCATCGGAGGAGGTGCGGCGGCGGCCCTCGCGGGTTGGGACTGGTCGGCGCGCCCTCGCGCGCCCTCGATGGCCGGCGCCTCCGCCATCTGCTGCGACGCGGGCGCCTCGTCGCTCTTCGCGCAGCCCATGCCCAGGGCCGGCGAGAGCGGCGCCAGCGACGCCCGCACCTCGCGCTCCTTCGCGGGCGTCAGCGCCGTCAAGCGCACGCCGCGGAGCGGGCTCTGCCGGCGGCGGATGCCCTGCTGCGCGTAGGCCTGCTCGCTCTCCAGCGCGAGGGTGCTCGTGAACGGTGTCACGAGGCCGTACTCGAGGCCGAGCTCGACGATCTTGCCGCGGTGCTCGTCGGGATCCGCCGACTCGCCGAGCAAGCGGCGCATCTTCTCGGCGGCCCACAGGCGCGGGACCAGCGCCGCGCCGACGCCGTTGTCGAGCTCGATCCGGTACTCGCGCGAGAAATCCTGCCCGCCGAGCCGCCCCTTCACCGTGGCCTTCTCGGGCAGCGCGTGGTGCGTGCGCGCGAGGAGGACGACCTCCTCGCCGCGCGAGATCTTGCCCGCGGCGGTGAGCATCGGCTCGTCGAGCCCGGCGCCGAGGTCGAGGGTGAGATCGGTGATCGTCGGCGTCTTGATCGCGCCGGCGAGGCGCAGCACCTCGGAGGTCGAGCCCTCCACGTCGTCGATGCGGAACGCCTGCCCGCCGCCGGCGCGCGCCAGCTCGTGCAGCAGCGCGTGGTTGGCGTTGGGGCCGACGCCCACCGTGAAGAAGCGCGCGCGCGAGACGGCGAGCGAGCGGCGCAGGCGCTCGGCGAGCTTGTCGCCGGAGACCTCGCCCGAGGTCGCGAGGCCGTCGCCGATGTAGATCACCGCGGGCTGCTCCTTGCCGTGGACGCGGCCGAGGGCGGCGTCGAAGAGCGCCCCGAGGTCGGTGGCCCCGCCCGCGGCGTGATCGGCGAGCCGCTCCAGCGCGGCGGCGATCTCTTTCTCGCTGGCGTCGGCGAGGCCCTCCTTCGGGTAGATCACCGTCGGCGTCGTATCGAGGGCGATCAGCGTGAACTTGTCCTGCGGCGACATGGCGCGGAGGATGGCCTCGGCGGCGGCCGTCTTCTGCTGGCGCGACGACTCGTCCGCCGACGCCGAGGTGTCGACGACGACGGCGAGATCGGTGGGCAGCTCCTTCACGGTGGCCCAGTCGATGTCGGGCGCGTAGCGGGCCATGAGGTAGTCGGCGCGATCGCCGCCCGCGGAGAAGCGCGCCACGCGCAGCGGCCCGCTGCTGACCTTGAGCTGCCCTTCGAGCTGAAAATCCGCGCGCGGCGCGTAGCCGCTGCGGCGCATGGTGACGCGGCGCCCGCCTTCCTCGATGACGGCGTCGGCCAGGGTCGAGAGGGGCATGCCCACGCCCGCGTCGCCGAGATCGACCGCGAGCGAGAGCTCGCCGATGGTGACCGCCTCGCTGCCCGAGGAGCCGGGCCCGCCGCTGCCCGCGGGGCGCATCGGGTACACGTACTCGAAGCGCCCGTCGTGCGTGCTCACGAGCTCCATGTAGCGGAGCACGACGCGGCGCGAGCCCGAGGCGGGGACGGGGAAGATCCGCGCGCGGTAGCTGCGCCCGTCGATCCACTCGAGCAGCGCCGGCTCGTGCGCCGAGGCGATGGCCGCGGCGTAGCGCGCCGACGCCTCCTGCTTCTCGATCACCTCGCCCTCGACGAGGTAGCCGTCGGTCTCGACCGCGAACGAGGTCACGACCGCGCGCTCGGGGATCGTGAACCAGTACCAGCCCTCGACCTGGCGACCGCCGGGGTTACCGAAGGTCTGATCGACCTCGGTCTCGGCGAGTCCGTCGCGGATCACCGCGCGCACAGCCTGCCGGCTGATCTCGAGGGTCCGCGCCGGCGTGCCCGCCGGAGCCGCGCGATCGACGCCGTAGATGCGGCCGCTCCCGGTGCCCTCGCCGGAGAGGGGGCGATGGTCGGCCATGCCGCCCGTCCAGTCGTCCCAGAACGGGACCCCGGTGACGGTGGGCGCGCCCTTCGCCGAGACCAGCGCCTGCTCGCCCGCGTTGACCTCGACGCGGCCGCCGGGCGCCTCGACCACCGCGAGGCCGCGCGCGACGTAGACCGCCGCGGTGTCGCCGTCGCGCTTGAGCGAGAGGCCCGCGCCCGCCGCCGAGACGGTGACGTCGCCGAGCTTGTGCACGAGCCCGCCGCGCTCCGAGGCCGGCGCGTCGAGCCACGCCTCGCCTTGCTCGAGCGCGATCCCCGAGGCGCCGAGCGCGACGCGCGTGTCGCCGCGGAGAAAGACCGCCGAGCCGTCGGAGAGCCGGATCAGCGCCCGAGCCCCCTTGCCGGTAGCGAGCTCCGCGCCGGTCGGCAGCGGGACGCCGGAGATCACCGTGGGCGACGCCGCGCCTTGCTTGAGCCGCACCTCGCCGGCCGCGAGCTCGAGGCGCGCCTCGATGGTCGCGCTCCGCACCGGCTTCGGCGTACGACCGAGGAGGATTCCGACGATGCAGGCCGCGAGCACCACCAGCCCGAGGCCGACCCGAAACGAGAGTGAATGCCGTCGCACGGCCCCACGAACGCCATCCAGCAGCTCCATCTTACTCCTCCAGCCCCGCTCCCCGACGCCTCGGCGCCGCGATCGTTCCCGCGGATCCTCCGAGACGGCCGCGAGCGTATCGGACTTTCTCGAGGCGAGGGGAGATCGCGACCGCGAACGTCCGGCGTGGTGGGATCGTTTACTCTCGCGGTCGTGAGCGACCCCGAGGTCTGGATCGACAGCCCGCGCGTGTGGCGTACGCGCCTCCGCCTCGCGCGCCGGCTCGGCTGGAGCGCCGTCGCCAGCGCCGTCCTCCCGCTGCTGCTGGCGGGGCTCATCGATCGCCTCGGGAGCGTGCGGCTCGACGACGTCATCGCGTATGGATTCTTGCTCACGCCGCTGCTCGGCATCGGTGCCCTCCTCGCGCCGAGGATCCGCGGCGCCGGCGCGGCCGCCGTCGGCGTCGCGGGCGGCGATCTGGTGATCGTGCGAGGCCGCAAGCGAGAGCGGATCCCGCTCTCGGAGCTCGCGCAGGGCTGGGCGAGCCCCGCGCGCGGCGAGATCGATCTCGTCCTCCGCGGCGGCGACACCATCCACGCCGCCGTCCCGCAGGGCGAAGACGCCGAGCGTCTCCTCGTCGCCGCCGGCCTCGACGCCTCGAAGCGCACGATGCGGCTCGAGCTCGGCGAGACGCTGTTCCTCGACGCCCTCACGATCCTGCTCGGACCGATCTTCCTGGTCTGGCTCACCCAGCTCATCATCATGCTCGCGGATCTCCCGTGGGAGCTCCGCGCGCCGATCTTCTTCGGCCTCTTCGCCCTGCTTTTCAAGCAGGTGCGCGCGGTCTTCGGTCCAGCGCAGCTCGTCGTCGGCGCCGACGGCATCGTCGTCGAGCAGGGCTTCCGCGATCGCTTCGTGCCCCACGACCGCCTCGCCTCCTTCACCGTGAAGCACGACGCGGTCGACCTCACCCTCACCGACGGATCGTGCGTCCGCGCCCGCGCCCGCCACCTCACCGACGAGCAGCAAGCCGAGCTCCGCGCCCGCATCGAGGCCGCGCTCACGGTGTTCCGCCGCGGCGGCTCCGCCACCGGATCGCTCGCGCGCCTCGACCGCGGCGGCCGCGCCCTCGCCGACTGGCGCGCCTCGCTCCAGGCGATCCTCGATCAGCAAGGGAGCTACCGCGAGACGCCGCTCACGCGCGATCAGCTCTTCGAAGTGCTGGAGAGCGCCGCGAGTCCGGCGGAGCACCGCCTCGGCGCGGCCCTCTCGCTGTCAGCCGCAGGTGACGCGAAGGTGCACGAGAAGATCCGCGTCGCCGCCGAGGCCTGCGCCAACCCGCGGGTGCGGATCGCGCTCGCCAAGGTGGCTGACGGCGGGATCGACGACGAAGCGATCGACGAGGCGATCGCCGAGGACGAGGCGGCGCGTACCGCCGAGCGCTGATCAAGGGGCGAAGAGGCGCTGATGGACGGCGAAGAGGCGCTGACGGACGGCGAGGAGGCGTTGACGGACGGCGAAGAGGCGCTGACGGATGGCGAAGAGGCGCTGACAGACGGCGACGAGGCGCTGGCGGACGGCGACGAGGCGCTGGCGGACGGCGACGAGGCGCTGACGGACGGCGAAGAGGCACTGGCGGACGGCGACGTGGCTCTGACAGATGGCGACGAGGCTCTGACAGATGGCGACGAGGCTCTGGCGGACGTCAGAGAGGCTCTGACGAACGGCGAAAGGCTCCAAGGACCGGAAATGAGACCTCAACAATGATTTTCATTCTCCAATGTTTGGATGCGATAACGACGAAAAGAGGAAATTTGCCGCCCAATACGGTCTTCGGATGACTATCACCCTGTCCGTCAGAGCCGCGCTCCAGGTGCCACGCTTGATTTTGATCGACCGCCTCGTCGTCCATGGAATCCTCCTGGTGAGCCAGAAGGAGTTCATGTTGTTCCAGTCTGACGGCGTCGAGGAGCTGGACGAGAGCCTCTCGATCCGGATCGATGATCCCGTCGCCTCGGAGATGATCCAGCGAGCGTTCCCTGCGCCATCGACCGGCGCCTGGAGTTACTTCGGGCCAGCGACGGTCGATGGGCAGGCTCGGAGCGATTTGCAGGAGATCGTGTTGCACATGACGACGCAGATATGGCTTGACCAGCCAGGGGATGGGCAGTCGAAACGTATCGAGGTCCGCGATTCTCCTTATTTCAGGTAAGCCTGGGGGTTGTTCGACATGTCACCATGTAATACAAGAGATTGATATGAAAACGAAGAAGGCGGCCGAGCCCCGGAAAGACCCTGTGCGTGAAGAGCGCATCACGATGGAGATCGTCGTCGACGCCTACAATCCAGAGGAGCAGGCGATCGGGTGGTACAGCTACCTCGAGGACGCGCTCCAGTTCCCCTTCACGGCCTCCTGTGTCAAGAAGAGGCCGATATCGCCTCTTCGCATCGGCGACGAGGTGGAGGTGATTGGCATGCCGGACTCCGAGGAGTGCAAGCGCGAGATGTTCGTGATCATCCGCTGGGAGAAGGATGGCCTCGCCGTGCCGCTGTCCCAGTTGAAGCCGAGCAGTCACACCGACGAGCAAACACGGGAAGCCGCCGCGGACTGGCTCTACTGGGTCGAGAGAGGGTACGAATTCTAGATCACCGACCATGGCGCCCGGCCGGATCTGTAACCCAGGCGCCCGGCCTCTACCCTCTGCGCCAAGGCTCTCACTTGCCCACGACCAGGTAGAGAACGAGCCGGATCAGAAGCCCGAGTCCGACGATCGTGCCGACGCCGACGAGGACGAGGAAGCCGATACCGCCGGTGTCGATTCCGCTGCTTCGCTGCGTCGGAGGGGCCTTCATGCCAGGAGGCAGCTTTACCCCGTAGCGCTGCGCCGCCTGCTCGAAGGTGAGGAGATCATGGCCCTTGTACTGAGGGAGCACGGTCCCGGCGTCGGCGACGTCGGTGAGCTTCTCTCGGGCTTTGAACAGCAACGCTGCGTGCTCGTGGGGGACGACGCTGATGGCTTGAGCGATGACCGCGGCGGCCTCCTGACGGCGCCCGCCTGCGTCGAGGTAGCTCGCCAGATCGAGCGCGGGGTGCACGAGGGTGATCACCGTCGCCTCGCCGGATGCCTGCCGGTTGGCGAGCCCGGCCTGGAACGAGGCGACGAGCGCGCGCTCGGCCTCGGGGTTGGGGCCGAGGCCCTGCAGCACCATGCCGCGGAGCGCGAGGGCGTGGGTGCCTTGGGGATAGGCCGCGACGACGCGGTCGATCCGCGCGAGCGCCTCCTGGAGATCGCCGCCGTCGCGGAGGGTGGCTCGGACCTGGTTCTCGATCTGCTCTGCTTCGTCTCGGGTCACGGGGCGGCGATACTAATGGGCGGGGGCTCACGAAGTCATGCCAATTGTCCGTGGCGAGACGGGTGTGAACGGGATGCAACGCTCGAACACCTGCTCGTCACCGGAGCGCTACGCACCGCTGCTACCTCGTTTACGCGGCAAAGCGCAGCAGCAAAGTGACATCGCGGACGTGAATCGTGCTGTCGTGCTCCTCGTCGGATGGGCCCTGATAGGTTCCTCTTGCTCCCTCAGGGAGCCTTCTTGTTCTGCCGAAAGGATTCCAGAATGCGTACTTCCATGTTCACGCTTGGCCTGCTCTTCACCTCTCTCCTCGGCCTCGCCGGCTGCAGCTCCAGCGACTCCACCGGCGGCTCCGCCGACGCTCCGCTCGAGATCACGTTCACGGACAGCTCCGCTCAAGAGGCCCGGTTCTCCCCGGATGGGAAGACGTTCGCTTATGTGACCACGGAGACCGGTAACAGCGACACCTCCAACCTGGCCGTGATGACGGTGGCAGGGGAGCAGCGCAAGACGCTCGCCCCCGCCGACGGGTACCTCGCCGGCCCGGCGTGGGCGCCGGACGGCAAGCAGATCTACTTCGGATCGAGCGTCGGAATCAGCGTGGTGGCGGCGAGCGGCGGTACACCGACCATGGCCGTGGACGACATCGCCACGCTGGATCCCGACGTGTCGCCGGACGGCAAGAGGCTCGTTTACGCCACCAACGGCGGCACCCTCCAGCTCGTCGATCTGGCCGACCCGACCATGGCCAAGGACCTCGCGGTGCATGGCACGTCGCCCCGCTTCTCCCCGGACGGCAAGACCATCGCCTTCGAGAGCGAGGAGAAGATCCAGATCATGGACCTCGAAACCTTCATGGTGAAGGACGTCTCCATCGACGCCGGCACGTACCTGGCCTCGGTGGCCTGGTTCCCCGACGGCAAGCAGCTGGCGATCACGTCGGACGACGGGATCGAGATTGTCACTCTCGACTCGCCGCCCACGCGCAAGCTGCTGCGCGAGGAGTTCGCGGCCAAGGACATCGACGTGTCGCACGACGGAAAATCGATCGCCTATGGCATCAACGGGTCGAAGAACATCTTCGTGCTGAGCGGGTTCTAGTCGGCATTTCGATCGATTTCTCCAGGCATCCCCGCCGCGGGGCCGCTCTGCTCTGCGCGGCGGGGATGCCCTGGAGACAACGAACCCTCTCAACGCAGCCTGCGCTCCGTGATAGGTGGTGATCATGAACCGAGCTTTCTCACATGTAGCACTGATGAGCGCGGCTCTGGCGAGCGGGGGGCTCTTCGGGTGTGCCACCGGCAGCGACGGCGCTGGGGGCGGCTTCGGTGGCAGCGGCGGTGTCGCCGCGAGCACCACCGGCAGCGTCGGCGGCTCGTCCGGGAGCACGACGAGCGCCGCGTCGTCGACGAGCGAGGTCTCGTCGACGGGTATGGCCTCGTCGACAGGCGTGGCCTCGTCGACGGGCTCCGGCGGGGCGGGCGGCATGGGCGGTGGGACGACGGGCTCAGGGGGTGCGGTCGGCGTGGGCACTTGCGCGGATCCCGTCGACATCACCGATGCCATCGCTCAGACGGGCAAGTACGATGGAATCGCCGATCAAGACGAGAGCACGTTGACGAGCTGCGGGGCCACGGGCGCCAAGAGCCGGACGCTCCAATGGAACGTGCCTGTCGCTGGCAACTACCTCTTCAAGGTCCAGGGCACGCACGCTGGACACGAGGACGACTACAGCATCGTCCAGATCCTCGGCGATTGCCAGAAGAACAACTCCGAGTTCAGGTGCGCCACCTACCACGATGACGTGCGCTTCGGCGTGCCGGGGCCGGCGACGCTGCAGATCATCATCTCCGGCGGGTGGTACGACACCGGCTTCACCCTCACCATAGTAAAGGAGGCGGAGTGCGTCACCGCCGATGAGTGCCATGCCGGGGTCCTGGGGGCTCTCTGCGTCAACGGCGCCTGCGTCGATTGTGACAGCCTCTCTTCGTGCGGCGGCATGCTCTGCGACATCCCGCTCGGGCACTGCGTCGGGTGCCTGTCGAACGCGGAGTGCGTCGGCAAACCGGAGGGGTCTTACTGCGGTGGCGTGTGCTATGGTTGCCTCGTCGATGCCGAGTGCGCGGCCTCGGCGGACGGGCCGCTGTGCCTGTCCTCGCACTACTGTGGCTGCTCCACCGCATCGGATTGCAGCGGCGCTGATCAGCAATGCCTGGCTGCCCACTGCGCTACCTGTCTGCCCGGCTCGATTGACTGTAACGGGAGCTATAGCGACGGGTGCGAGATCGACGCGCAGATCAACCCCTCTCACTGCGGGTCGTGCAACGGGTGCAATTTCGGCGGCTGCAACGACGGGGTGTGCACGGCTGCGCCCGTGGTGCTGCGTTCGGGCAACGTGGGCGTGTTCGCGATGGACGCGACGACGGTGTTCCTCGCCGACGGCGCCGCGATCTACGCGCAGCCGAAGGTGGGAGGCGCGGCGACCGTCCTCGTGCCCTCGGCGGGAGGCTCGGTCTCTCAGGTGCTGGTCGACGCGACACACGTCTATTACGTGGCCTTCGACTCCGACGATGGCATGGTGTGGCGCGTGGCGAAGGGAGGCGGCGCTCCCCAGAAGCTCTACTCGATAATGTCGAGCTTCAGCAGCTTGCTCGACAGCGTCCAGATCGACGCCACGGATCTCTATGTCATGTTCGACCTGCAGATGCAGAAGAAGCTCGTTCGCCTGCCCAAGGCGGGTGGGCCTTCGACCCTCGTCCTCGTGGACGATATCTTCCTTCAAGATGAGTTCGTGCTCGCAGGAGACTCGATCTATTACAACTATCTGGCGAGCGTCTACCGGCTTCCCAAGGCGGGTGGCAGCAGTCAATATCTCTTCGAAGGGTTCCCGAGGACGGACGGCGCGTACCTCTACACGAACGAGAACGCCGGCGTGGCGCGGTACGATCTCGACGGCACCAACAAGCTCGCTCTGGGGGCGCTGCCCGCCGGGTGGAGCAACGCCCGTCTCAGCGGCGCGGATGTCACCCACGCCTATTTCAGCGGCACCTCGCCGGAGAGCGCGTGGATCAGCGGTATGGGGTACTCCAACGCGTTCGTGTTCGCCGCGCCCGAGGCCGGAGGCACTGTAGCCATGGTCGCGTCGGGGCAGAAACAGATCGACTGCGTCGACGGCGACGCGACGTGGACCTTCTACTCCAGCGCCGGCAAGCTCCTGCGCGTGACGAAATAGAGCTACGTGAAATTCGAGGGAGGTAGGCCGGCGATCCAGGCGCGGAACAGCCTCTCGGCGCGCTGCTGGTGGACACGGGCGGCGGTGAGCTGATAGCTTGACCGGTACGATCGCCCATGTTCGTGCGATGAAATAGTGAACGGAGATTGATGCTGGTTCGATGGTTGGAGGAGAACGTGACGGGCCCGCGCGGAGCCTTGCTGGTGATCGTGCTGGGGCTCGGGGTGATCAAGCTCGGCGGCTTCGCGTGCACGCAGTGGAATGAAAAGACCGTCGTCGCCGCGAACCCACCAGCAGAGGCGGTGTCGGCAGAGGCGGTGTCGAGTCCCCCCGTGCCCTCGGCCCCAGCCGCGGCTTCGGCGTCGGCTCCAGCCGCGGCCTCCGCCGTCGGCGCCGCATCGAGCGCATTTTGCGCCTTCGATCGAGATGTGGTCTTCGAGCTGACCCCGACCAGCGTCTCGAGCGAGACGACGACGAGGATCAACCCCTTCACGGGCCAGCCCGCGAGCTTCCACGCTCCCGCGCTCACCCCCAAACAGCGCGAGGCGGTGAGCGCCATCCTCGCGCGCGTGTCGCCGCGAAAGCTTGACGCGAACTGCCACCTGATCGAGCTCCCCGACGGCGCGAAGGTCGAGGTGCGCGGGCTCGACTCCTCGTGTGAGCACGGCTGTGAGCTCTCTGGCCGTCAGCTCAAGCAGGGTGTCGCCAAGCTCGTCTTCGAGCTGGCAAAGGCCGCTTCGATGACGGTCGACGGCGTGGATCAGGTGCTCATTCCCGAAGGCGTGACGTCGCCGCAGGCCGGGGAATCCTTCGCCAGGGTGATCAAAGGGCCGGAGGACCTGGCCAAGGCGGTGGTGCGCGCGCTTGGTAAGGCCGATGCCTATCGCGAGCGGGTGCGCAAGGCGAAGGGTCGCGAGGTGGAAGAGTAGGCTAGCTCCGCCGGTCAAAAGTCTTGTCAGACGGTGGGGTTGCTCCCCGCCGTTCGACTGCAAGTGCAAGTAAGATCGAAGAAATAAGACATTCTCGGCGCGGCTATAGTACGAACTGGGTCTTCAGGCGCTCACTTGCCTTCAACCCTACCCAGCGGATTGGGGCTCTCCGTCAACTCGGCACACGCTGCGGGCCAGGCGGGATCTTCGGGATAGAGCGCGCTGCGGAGGTAGGCCTGAGTAAGCCGCTGTACCGCCGCGACTCGCTCGGGGTTCTCGTCCGTCGTCTCCGTCACGAGATGCCCGGAAATTCCGCCGAGCATGTGCTCTCCTCCAAACAGCGTAAGCAGGTACTTGCCGCCCGGGCTCAGGGTATACGCATCCCTGAACCAGTCCGGCCCGCGAACGCTCAGCGGAGAGTCGTCTTTATCGCCCGCTACCACCAGAGTCGGGGTAGTCATCTCGGCGAAGCTCGGGTTCAGATACGGAAAGTGCTCGGCCGCGAAAGGGGACAGATCTTCGCCTCCCCGTCCGCCTGCGCAGAGCAGCACGCCAGCCTTGATCCGCGGGTCGGACATGTCCTCTCCCAGGCTGCCGTCGGGAGCGATCATCCGCGCGCCCAGCAGCATACCTGTCGTCTGAGCTCCGAACGAGTGGCCGGCCGCGGCGATGCGGCTTCGGTCGACGCGTCCCTCGAGCCCCGGAACGGAATCTTCGATGAGGTCGAGTCGGTCGAGGATGCGCTTCATGTCCTCGACGCGGAACCTCCAGATTGAAGGTGTCCGAGGATCGTCCGGACCGAGGCCCAGAGTCCTCGAATCGAGAAAGGTGGGTTGAATCACGACGAAGCCGTGAGCCGCCCAGAAGTTCGCGAGCGGGCCATAACCGTCCGATGAAGAGCCGAAGCCGTGCGCGAAGACGATGATCGGTAGCCGGCTCCCCGTTACAGGCGCGGAGACTCGCACCTGCAGATCCGCGCCACGCTCCGGCGCCGACAGCACGACTGGGCTGAGAGAGACGACCGGAGCAGGCGCATTGACGGCCCCGTCTCCAGCTCTGGTGATCGGCTTGCTCATGGAATGATCTCCCTTTCTTGTACAGATTGTCGTTGGGATACTCCGCGGCCTGTCGAGGCTGCCGGCAACGCCGAGCTGCGCGAGCAACTCGGCCACGGCGCGACGTTTCATTGGAGCGCCGCGGTCAGCGCGTTTCGTGTCCAGGCTCAGGTGAGCCCCTCCTCGGCGAGCGCCCGTGCGACAGAGGGTATCTGCTTCATGCGGGCGAAATAGGCGTCGAGCTGCGAAGACACTTCGATCCCGCTCCTGGCCGCCCACATCAGCATCACGAACAGATAGGGGGCGGCGATCGTCATCCGATCACCGACCAGAAACGGTCTATCGCCGAGCTGCTCATCTCGGGGCAGGCAGAGAGGGCATCTCCTTGTTTGGCCCCCGGAAGATATGCGCTACTCTCTGGACGATCAATGGCGGCACGTCCATCAAGCTTATCCCAAACTCCAATCCAGCTCGACATCGCGGATGGTCGCGGCGACGTCCTCGGTGACGTGCTGAGCCTCGGGCTCCTCCGCAACGTCCTCTACAAGCAGATCGAGGCGCGCGCGCCGTGGGGGATGGACGTGAAGGCGCGGGACCGCGCGATGCTCTATCTCATCGCACGGGGCCAGGCGCGTCTCGAGTTAGAGGCGCAGGAGCCGCTCGTCCTCGAGGCCGGGCACGTTGCATTCCTTCCGCGCGGCCCCGCGCACGTGCTCCGTGATTCGCCGACGAGCCCGCCGTCCGCGGTGTGCGACGGCGCCCGGCACCGGCCAACGTCGGGGACGCGGCGGATCGGCGGCCGTGGCGCGCCCACGTCGATTGTCGCGGCGTTCTTCGAGCTCGACCGCGCGCCGCCGCCGCTCCTCGGTCGGCCGTCAGAGGTCGTCGTCCTCTCCGGCGACGCGTCGACGGAAGGCCCGCTCGTCGCCGCGACGATCGCGCTCGTCCTCGCCGAGCTCGAGAGCCCGGGGCCCGCGAGCGTCCTCCTGCTCCAGCGTCTCGCCGACGTGCTCGTCGTCCAGGCGATGCGGTCCCTGACGAAGCAACGGGGCTGCCAGGCGCAGCGGCAGCAGGGGCTCGTCGCGCTCTCCGATCCGCCGATCCACAAGGCGCTCTCGCTCATGCACGCGCAGGTCAGCCACGCGTGGAGCGTCGCGGAGCTCGCGGCGCGCGTGGGCCTCTCGCGCTCCGGGTTCGCGGCGCGGTTCACCGAGCTCGTCGGCGAGCCGCCGCTCCAGTACCTCGCCCGCTGGCGTGTGACGCGCGCCGCGGAGCTCCTTCGTGACACGGACGAGGCGGTGAGCACCATCGCCGCGCGCGTCGGCTACGACAGCACGCCCTCGTTCAACAAGGCCTTCAAACGATGGCAAGGCACGAGCCCGGGTGCGTATCGCCGCGCGGCGTTGTCGACGTGATCCGAGGAGCGTAAGAAGCGCGATACCTGGTGTTGGAGGTCGGGGCGCACGAGTCGCCGGTCGGCGGTCAAGAATCAGGTGGTGTCCTGTTTTGGTCTGCAAGTGCGCGAAATGGTTGGGTCGAAAATGCCAAATTAGGACACCACCGCAAGCACCAGGAGCAAAGTCATCGTCACGGAAGCGGGCGGCAATGGGGCTTCGCGCCAACCCCGCGCCCGCTTCGCAGTCGCGCCAATCCTGACCACACTTCGTGCGGGCACGACCAGGCCGCGCTGTCGAGCGGCGACGCGCTTCGGAGAGTCTCCCGCGAGAGATCGCTTGACGAAGCGCGCGCCGTCGCTTATAGACGCGCCCTCTCGGTGTCGCGGGAGTAACTCAGTGGTAGAGTGCAACCTTGCCAAGGTTGACGTCGCCGGTTCGAATCCGGTCTCCCGCTCCACAGATCGAAGCGAAAACGAAGGCTGGAATGAGCGGATGCTCATCCGGCCTTTTACTTCTGCTCCCCACTTTCGGCGGGCTGCTCCCCACCCTGCTCCCCACCTCCGAGGTGGCGCGTGCGGGCCTCGTGGAGTCGGGTCAGGTGAAGGACCTTCGCGAGCGCCTGACGCTGCTCGTCGCCGCTCACCGTGGAGTAGTGCCGCTGCATCTCC